>Ga0207975_100022_pt1 | contig 195344 bp, 161 predicted proteins | sample LakWasMe91_HOW11_2_FD_183913 | JGI IMG/M metagenome (GOLD analysis project Ga0207975, IMG submission 183913) | Freshwater sediment methanotrophic microbial communities from Lake Washington under simulated oxygen tension - Sediment Metagenome... | ecosystem: Environmental > Aquatic > Freshwater...
AAAACAAGAATTTTAGCCAAAATCACGGCATTAACATTGGTTCAGTATATCAATAAATTCATATTTGATAGACCAATAAACAATATTAAAAATCAAACAATTTAATTACACCCAACGGGTTAAGTCAATTAATTTGTAAAAAACGTAATTGCAGCGAGTTGAGTTGTCGAAATGTGTCATCTGCCGATTTAATTGGTATTTAAAATCAATGAAAGGTTGATATTTAAAAAAAAAAATTACTTTTGCGATTCAAACAATAGCAAGATGGCAAAGAATTTAGTGATAGTTGAGTCCCCCGCAAAGGCTAAAACAATCGAAAAATTTCTAGGAACTGAGTATCAGGTAGAATCAAGTTATGGGCATATTGCCGACTTACCTTCAAAGGAAATTGGTGTTGATGTCGAAAATGGATTTACACCCAAATATGAAGTTTCCTCGGATAAAAAAGCATTAGTGTCCAAATTAAAAACTTTAGCTAAAAATGCCGATATGGTATGGTTAGCAAGTGATGAGGACCGCGAGGGAGAGGCTATTTCTTGGCACTTGGCGGAAGAACTGAAACTGAAAAAAGAGAAAACAAAACGAATTGTTTTTCACGAGATCACTAAAACTGCTATTCTTAAAGCTATTGATAAACCACGTGAAATTGATTATAATTTAGTCAATGCACAACAAGCGAGAAGGGTTTTGGACCGTTTGGTTGGTTACGAGTTGTCTCCGGTTCTTTGGAGAAAAGTAAAAGGAGGTTTGTCTGCCGGACGTGTACAATCGGTTTCGGTTCGATTAATTGTCGAAAGAGAACGTGAAATCCAAAACTTTACTGCAGTAGCAACGTATTCGGTAGTTGCCGAGTTTGCAAATGAAGCGGGCAAAACTTTCAAAGCCAAGCTTCCGAAAAATTTCAATACGAAGAAGGAAGCCGAAGAATTTTTAAAACAAAATATCGGTTCTATATATAAGGTAGCGGATTTGGAAACAAAGCCTACCAAAAAATCACCTACAGCTCCGTTTACAACTTCGACTTTGCAACAGGAAGCTGCCAGAAAATTGTATTTGCCTGTTGGAATTACGATGCAATTGGCGCAGCGTTTGTACGAGGCAGGACTTATTACTTACATGAGAACGGACAGTGTGAACTTATCCAAAGAGGCGATGGATGCTGCTCAGGCAGAAATTATCAAATCATACGGAAAAGAGTATGCTTATCCGAGAACTTTTGCCAATAAGAGCAAAGGGGCGCAAGAAGCTCACGAGGCGATTCGTCCGACAGATATGTCATTGCATTCGGTAAATATTGACAGAGACCAAGCACGTTTGTACGATTTGATTTGGAAACGAACTTTGGCTTCGCAAATGAGCGATGCCAAATTGGAGCGTACCAATGTAAAAATTGAGGCCAACAATCATGGTGAACATTTTACTGCATCTGGAGAAGTTTTGCTTTTTGAAGGATTTTTGAAAGTGTATCTTGAAGGGCATGATGAAGAAGAAGAAGAGCAAGAAGGTTTGTTGCCTGCTTTGAAAGTTAATGAGAAACTTCAAAATAATTATATTACGGCAACCGAAAGATATTCAAGAGCGGCAGCACGATACACAGAGGCTTCTTTGGTGAAAAAATTAGAAGAGCTTGGAATTGGTCGTCCTTCTACTTATGCGCCAACAATTTCTACGATCATCAACAGAAATTATGTTGAGAAAGGAAATCTAGAAGGTGTGGAGCGCAATTATACTCAATTGACTTTGCAATCCGGGAAGTTGGAGGAGAAATTACTTAAAGAAAACACTGGTTCGGATAAAGGAAAATTAGTTCCTACGGATATTGGTACGATCGTTACTGATTTCCTGGTGAAGAATTTCGGGAATATTTTGGATTATAATTTTACTGCAAAAGTAGAACACGATTTTGATGAAATTGCCGAAGGAAATATCGAGTGGACTAAGATGATGCAGGAGTTCTACAATACTTTTCACCCAACGGTAAAAGATGTAGAAGCCAATGCTGACAGGGAAAGTGGGGAAAGAATATTGGGGATTGACCCTGATTCCGGAAAACCGGTTTCTGTTCGTTTAGGTAAGTTTGGACCAATGGCACAGATTGGTGATTCCGAAGATGAGGACAAAAAATTCGCAAGTCTTAGAAACGAACAAAATATTGGAAATATTACTTTGGAGGAAGCGCTGAATTTATTTTTGCTTCCAAAAAATCTTGGTATATATAAAGGAGAAGAAGTAGAAGTGAGCAATGGTCGTTATGGGCCTTATGTGCGTCACGGAAGTCTTTTTATTTCTTTGCCAAGAGGAGAGGATCCTTTGGATGTTTCGATGGTTAGAGCTCAGGAATTGATTGATGAAAAAGCTGCTGCCGATGCACCTATCGCCGTTTATAAAGGAGAAGGTGTTCAAAGAGGAGTTGGGCGTTTTGGTCCTTTTATTAAATGGAATGGAATTTTCATTAATGTAAGCAAGAAATATAATTTTGATAATTTGTCACAAGCTGATATCGAAGAATTGATTGAAGATAAATTGCAGAAGAATATTGATAAAGTGCTCCATAATTGGGAAGAAGAGGGAATATTGGTTGAAAAAGCCCGTTGGGGTCGTTCGGTGATAACTAAAGGAAAAATCAAAATTGAATTGAGCAAAGATGTTGATGCCACTAAATTGACATTGGCTGAAGTTCAGGAAATGATTGCCAAGAAAGCACCTGCCAAAAAAGTTGCTGCTAAGAAAACTACAGCAACAAAGAAACCTGCCGCTAAAAAAGCGGTTGCTAAGAAGAAATAAAAAATTGAATTCAATTAATACTGTTTTTTTTCGTTAGTTAAATAGCCAATACTAGAAAGTAATAAAGTAAACAAAAGAATGGAGTTTGATTTTTTAGAACCATTAGATCAGGAATTTATTAACTATGTTTTTGGGTTGTCTGCTCAGCACTTGGGTAGTAAGATAGTTATGCATACTAATGAGGTGCTACCGGATTTAGATAAAATTGATATTGCAATAATTGGTGTTCTTGAAAATCGTGGAAATAAAAAAGCTGGTTCTGAGGTGAACTTAAGTGCAATTCGGAAAGAATTATACGGAATGTTTCCTGGTAATTGGAATCTTTCAATTGCTGATTTTGGTGATATTCTTCCTGGAAATTCAAAAGAGGATTCCTTTTTTGCACTAAAAAAAATAGCTTCAAGTCTGATAAAAAGAAGAATCACACCTATTATTATTGGAGGTTCCCAGGATTTGACTTATGCTTTGTATAGAGCTTATGATGATTTGGAGCAAATGGTGAACCTTGTTTCTATTGATAGTAAGTTCGATTTTGGTAAGGAAAATGAGGCAATAAGTGCAGATTCTTTTTTAACTAAAATTATTATTGACGAACCTAATAACTTGTTTAATTTTTGTAATATTGGCTACCAAACTTATTATAATTCGCAGGAGGAGATTGACTTGATAGATAAGTTGTTTTTTGATGCGTATCGTTTGGGTGAAGTTTCGAATAATATTTCAATTTCTGAACCTGTTTTTAGAGATGCAGATGTTGTGAGTGTGGATTTGAATTCTGTGAAATCGTCGGATTCTGGAAATTTTACTGTTTTCAACCCGAATGGTTTTAATGGAAAAGAAATATGTTCTTTGGCTCGATATGCAGGAATAAGTGATAAAGTTAGTTCATTCGGTGTCTTTAATCATAATAATTCCAGTCAGGAAGCAGTGATTATTGCACAGATAGTTTGGTACTTTGTAGAAGGTTATCATTATAGGTCTAATGAGTATCCTTTTGGGAGTCGTGATAATTATTTAAAGTATATTGTTCCGCTTGAAGAAGAGGATTTGGTATTCTATAAAAGTGATAAAACTGACCGTTGGTGGATAGAAATACCATTTACATCGAATACTTATAATAAACTGAAAAAAAATTCGTTGTTACCGTGTTCATACGACGAATATTTGGCAGCCTGTAATCAAGAAATGCCTGAAAGATGGTGGAAAGCTCAGAGAAAAAACGTTCTTTAGACTTTAAGAAAAAATTAAGTTAATGATTTTATATTAAAATTGTTAATTTTATATGAATATTAGAAATATTTACGATATACTTACAAAATTTTAAAAATGATGTTTTTTGTCGGACTTTTTTAGCACTTAGGCGATAAAATGTTTTTTTTTAAGAAATTTTAATATACATTTGAACAAATAATAAGTGGTCGTAAAGAATTGTTTTTTAGATAAAAAATAAATACGTTTGCGATACTATTAATAATAAATTGATAATCCCCCGATTTTTATGAAGAAAATTATTGCATTTTCAGCAATTTTAACAGTGTTGATTAGCTGTGGTAGATCAAGCGACAAAGGAGAGTTGGTCGGTGTGAAAGGATCTAAGTGGCATCCGGAAAAACCATATGGTATGACTTTAGTTCCTGGTGGATCGTATATCATGGGTAAATCTGATGATGATGTAGCTAATGTTGCTGATGCACCAACAAAGACAGTAACTGTTAGAGCATTTTACATGGACGAAACAGAGATTACAAATAGCGAATATCGTCAGTTTGTAGAATGGGTAAAAGATTCTACAATTCGTTTACGTTTGGCTATCTTAGCTGAAGATAGTGGGCAAAGCGCTCCTGCTAATGGTAAAGGCGGTAAAAATTCTGGTAGTATAGCTGATTATGCTTTCAGTAATAACAACTCGAATCCTGAAAAAATGACTGCCTACGATAAGTACATGTATGATAATTACTACAGCATAGGTACTGAAAAAGATCCAAACGCTTATAAGAGACTGAATAGAAAGGTTAAATTAGTAAAAGATGTAAAAAAATACCCGGATGAATATTACGCAGAAGTAATGGATTCTATGTATTTGCCTTTGGAAGCTTCTTATAATGGATTGAGAACAATCGATGTTAATAAGTTGAAATTCCGTTATACTTGGATGGATATTCAGGCTGCTGCTAAAGCAAAAGTGGGTAAAAGACAAGATTTCTTAAAAACAGAGGAAGTGAAGGTGTATCCTGATACTACAGTTTGGATAAAAGACTTCTCATATTCATATAACGAGCCAATGCACAATGATTATTTTTGGCACAAAGCTTATGGAGAGTATCCTGTAGTTGGTGTGACATGGGTTCAAGCAAAAGCTTTTTGTGAGTGGAGAACTTTGAATAAAAACAGTTACTTGAAATCTAAGAAAAACCATGTTGATAACGTAAACTCATTTAGATTGCCTACTGAAGCAGAATGGGAATACGCGGCCAGAGGAGGTCTTGAATCAGCTACTTTCCCATGGGGAGGTCCTTATGCAAAAAGCGATAGAGGATGTTTCATGGCTAATTTTAAACCTAACAGAGGTGATTATGCTGCAGATCAGGCGTTGTATACAGTAGAGGCAAAATCTTACGAGCCAAACGGATATAATTTGTATAACATGGCTGGTAACGTATCTGAATGGACAGATTCTGCTTACGATGCTAATGCTTATGAATTTGTGTCTACAATGAACCCTGCAGTTATTGATAACTCTAACAAACGTAAAGTTGTAAGAGGAGGATCGTGGAAAGACGTTGCTTATTTCCTTCAAGTTAGTACCCGTGCATTTGAGTATGCAGATTCGTCTAGAAGTTACATCGGATTTAGAACAGTTCAAGATTATATGGGAACTAAAACAACCGGTAACAGTAAAAAATAACCTAATCTTTAAATAAATATAACCTATTAAATTAACTTTAAAAATTTTTGAAAAATGGCATTATTGAGCAAAAAAGCAATGAATTTTACCTATGGTATGGGAGCGGCAGTAGTAATTATCGGAGCCCTATTTAAAATTCAACATTATCCGGGCGCTAGTGCATTATTAATAATTGGTCTTTGTACAGAAGCTTTCATTTTTGCTCTATCGGCATTTGAGCCAGTTGAACATGAATTAGATTGGTCTTTAGTGTATCCTGAATTGGCAGGTGGGGAGAAATCTGATAAAAAACCAGCTTCTGATGAAGTTGATGGAATGTTGTCATCAAAATTGGATGCAATGTTGAAAGAAGCTAAAATTGACGGTGCATTAATGAGTAGTCTTGGAAACAGTATTAGAAATTTTGAAGATGCTTCAAAAAACATTTCTCCTACTGTAGATTCAATTGCAGCAACAAAAAAATACAGCGAAGAATTGTCTATGGCTGCTGCTCAAATGGAGTCTTTAAACAGCTTGTATAAAGTACAATTGGAAAGTGCTTCAAGAAATGCTGAGGCTAACAAAGAAATTGCTGAAAATGCAAGTAAATTAAAAGAGCAAATGCAATCAATGACAGCAAATATTGCATCTTTGAACAATGTATATGGCGGTATGCTTTCTGCTATGAGTAATAAAGGATAATTAGTTTTTTAACTATATATTATAATATTAAATAATAAACTAATTAGAAAAAATGGCAGGAGGAAAATTAACCCCTAGACAGAAGATGATTAACCTGATGTATTTGGTTTTCATTGCAATGTTAGCATTAAACATGTCCAAAGAAGTATTATCTGCCTTTGGATTAATCAACGAAAGATTCGAAACTGCAAATAATTTAGCGTTATCTACGAATGAAGCTATTTTGGCAGATTTGGATGTTAAAGCTCAAGATAAACCTGAGCAATATAAAGCTCCTAATGAAATAGGGAAAAAAGTTGACGTAGCAACTACTACTTTTTATAAATATGTTGAAACTTTAAAAACAGGTTTCACTAAAGATATTAAAAGAGAAGAAAATGGTAAATTGCCTTATGAAACTATGGATAATTCATCAAAATTAGATGAATCATGGTTTAGTGGAGATGGTTTATCTGCAAAAGGAAAAGAAGTTGTTGCAGCTGTAGAGACTTACAAAGCTGCTATTAAATCTGCAATTGGTAATGATCCTAAATTTAAAGATATTGCTACTGAATTTAATACAAAATTCAATACTGGTGATGTAGTAGATAGAGAAGGTGTGAAAAAAAATAATTTAGATTATAATTTTAAGCATTTCCCTCTTATCGCTTCTGTTGCTAAATTAACTGCAATTCAAAATGATGTTAATACAATTGAAAATCAAATTTTGAGTAGATTGACTGGATCAACAGCAGTTGCTGCAGCTTCTATGAAAAACTATACTGCAATTGTAATTCCTGAAAAATCTGCTTTCTTCGCTGGAGAGGCTGTAAAAGGTAAAATTGTTTTGGGACGTTTTGATAAATCAACAGTTCCAACAAAAGTTGTTGTAAATGGAGGGAATCTAAATTTAGGTTCAGCTTTACACGATGGTCAGGTTGATTTTAGTTTTGGCGCTGGTAATGTTGGAGAACATGACATTAATGGTAACTTTACTTTCATGGAAGATGGTAAACCGGTAGCTATTCCAATTAAAGGAAATTACGTTGTAGTTCCAAAACCGAATTCTGCAACTATTTCTGCTGATAAAATGAATGTGGTTTATAGAGGGGTTATTAACCCGATGACAATTTCATTTGCTGGAATTTCTCCTGATAAAGTATCTGCATCAGCTCCAGGTTTAAGTTCAGCAGGCAAGGCAGGAGCTTATAACATGAATCCAGGTCAAGGTTCTGAAGTTGTAATTAATGTGACAGGTACTTTACCTGATGGTTCTAAAGTGTCTGACAGAAGAGCATTCAGAATTAAAGGTATTCCTGCTCCAGTGGGTGCAATTGGAGGTGAGATGGGAATTGTTAAAGGACAGAAGTCTCGTTTGGAAGTATCTCAAGTATCTGCTAAACTTCCTGATTTTGATTTTAATGTTAATTTAAATGTAGTAGGATTTACTTTTAAAGTAACTGGACAGGCTGCGGTAATTGTTTCTGGAGACAGAGTAAATGCTCAATGTAAAGCTGCTATGGCCAGAGCTACAAGAGGTGATCAAATTACTATTACTGATATTAAAACTAGATTGGTAGGTTCTGATATCATGCTTTCAAGAACAGCTCCAGTAATTTACGAAATACAATAATGTTTAAGTTGCCTATAGATCTACTTAAATAACTTAATAATTAATAAAGATGAAGACTAAAAATTTAGTTGCAGTTATAGCATTTGTTGTGGGAGGTTTTTCTTCATTTGCGCAGTCAAATTTGTTGAATGCAAAAACTCCTGATCAAATTGGAAAGAAAACTCAATCTCAAGTATCTCTTGATAATGATAAGCCTTTAGCCTACGGTTATGTAGATGACAGGGATATTTTGATGGGGAAGACAGTATGGGAAATTGTCGATTTGAGTGAGCGTTTTAATTTCCCTCTTTATTTTCCTATCGATTCTGTAAATATTGGAAAAGACAGAAGGTCGTTGTTTGATGTTTTGATAAAAGGTATTAAGACTAATAAAATAACTGAGGTGTATGCTGATGATTATTTTAATACTAAAAAAACGTTTAAAGATATGAGTAGTTCTTTTACTTATATTGATACAACCAATGCCGGTAGAGAGGAAGTAAATGCTAATAGAGATTTGTATTATCCAAAAGCAAAACCGTCAATTACTTATAAAACTGTCAAAGGAAAAAAAGTAAAAGTGGTTGGTCCTGCTACTGTTCCTGTTGCTAAAGTTTTAGATCCTCAATTTATTGATAAGAGAGAACTTACTGCCCAAGATATTACTGGTTACAAATTAAAAGGGTACTGGTATTTTGATAAGCGTCAAAGTGAACTGAAATACCGCTTGTTAGGTATTTGCCCAATTGCCCCTGAAGCGAGGGAGGTAGGTACAGATAATCCAGATTATATTGATTTGTTTTGGATATTTTATCCTTCAATACGTGACTATTTACATGGATACTTGGCTTTTAATGAGAAAAATTCTGCTATGCCGGTTTCTTTTGACAGAATACTTGATTCACGTCAATTCAGTGGTGTAATCTACAAAGAAGAAAATGTGTATGGTGACCGTTTGATTACCGAGTACATCAACGAAAATGCATTAAATCAGTTATTGGAATCGGATAGGATTAAAGACAAAATCCGTGATTTCGAACATGATATGTGGAATTACTAATTTCCTAATGATTAACAATGAAAACTCTTACTTTGAAAAAGTAAGAGTTTTTGTTTTTTATAATTATTGTTTTATTTATGGTTGATTATATAATTGTTGGCTCCGGATTGGCCGGTATCTCTTTTGCAGATTTTGCCTTGATGAATAATAAGGATATTATAGTCTTTAATGATGATTCTCAAAACTCATCTAAAATTGCTGGTGGATTATACAATCCTGTAATTCTAAAGCGCTTTAGTGAAGTTTGGCAGGCTCAAGAGCAATTGCAGCTGATGGAAAATTTTTATTCAAATCTTGGTGGTAAAATTAAGTCGGAAGTTAATTTTAAAATACCTATTTTGAGAAAATTTTTCTCTGTAGAAGAGCAGAACAATTGGTTTGCTGCTTCAGATAAACCAACTTTAGCCCCTTTTTTATCGACCTCTTTAATTTTTAAAACTTTTGAAGGTATTGATTCTCCGTTCGGTTATGGTGAAGTATTAAAGACCGGATATGTTGATACTGCTTTGTTGGTTTTAGAATATCATAATTTTCTTTTGTCTAAAAAACTTTTACGAAATGAAACCTTTGATTATAATGCCTTAGTTTTTACTGAAGATGGTTTGTCGTATAAAGGTATAGATGCAAAACATATCATATTTGCCGAAGGTTTTGGAATGCATGCCAATCCTTTCTTTAATGATTTACCTTTAGATGGAACAAAGGGGGAATTGTTTATTATTAAAGCACCTGGTTTGAAACTTGATGTTATTGTCAATACTAGTGTTTTTATTTTGCCTTTGGGACATAATTTGTTTAAAGTTGGTGCCACTTATAATTGGAAAGATAAAACTAATTTGCCCACTGATGAGGGTAGGGCAGAATTGATAGAAAGATTAAAGGAAATAATCAATTGTGATTTTGAAATTATTAGACACTATGCAGGTGTCCGGCCAACTGTTAGTGACCGAAGACCTTTAGTGGGGACGCATGCTGAACATAAAAATGTACATATATTGAATGGATTGGGAACCCGAGGGGTAATGATTGGTCCTGCGATGGCAAAAGCTCTGTACGATAATATCGAAAATCATATCGCTTTGGATAAAGAAATTGATATTACCAGATTTGCTAAAAGAAGGGAAAGAAAGTCCTAATCTTTTTTTGTGGTTGGGTCATAGGAAACAAACATATTGATATAGATATTTCTGGACCATCTTAAGACTAATGGGTAAAGAACAATCATTGTGGCGATTATTGCTATAAAAGAAGTTTGTATGTTGGTCTTCAACATTAGATAGGAAACGATAAAAGTTCCAATTCCAATTGCTACATTAACGCCATAACTTACATACATGGCTCCATAAAAAAAGGAAGGTTCGATTTGATACTTCAGTCCGCAATGGCTACAATTTTCATGCATCTTAAGTACTGAGCCTAAATGATAAGGGTTTTTGTCTACATACATGCTCTCATTCATGCATTTTGGACAAGTTCCTGTTAAAATGCTATATAATTTGGATCCTTTTTTTAACATTTGCAAAAAATTTAATTTTTCTGTTTTTAGAAAGAACAAATTTACTAATTCATATAGGAATAAAATAATAATACATGCTTAATATACATAATTTATCGGTTTCGTTTGGTGGGACTTATTTGTTCGAAGAAGTGACTTTTCGTTTAGGTGCGGGTGACCGAGTGGGACTTGTTGGAAAGAATGGAGCGGGAAAATCGACAATGCTCAAAATACTTGCAAAGGATGTTGCTCCTGATTCTGGGGTGATTTCTCAGGAAAAGGAAATTAAATTGGGTTTTTTACGTCAGGATATTGATTTTGAAAAAGGAAGAACGGTACTTGAAGAAGCCTATGAAGCCTTTACCGAAATTAAATTTGTAGAAAAAAAGTTGGCTGAAATCAATCATCAATTGGTAACTAGAACCGATTATGAAAGCGAAGAATACAGTCAAATAATTGAAGATTTATCTGATTATACGCATCGTTTTGAATTGTTGGGCGGATATAATTATGTTGGTGATACTGAGAAGATACTTTTAGGATTAGGTTTTAAACGTGAGGTTTTTGATAATCAAACCGAAACTTTTTCGGGAGGTTGGAGAATGCGTATTGAGTTGGCCAAATTGCTGTTACAGTCCAATGATGTTTTATTGCTGGATGAGCCTACGAACCACTTGGATATAGAAAGTATCATTTGGTTAGAAAACTTCTTGCGAAATTATCCTGGTGTTGTCGTTATTGTTTCGCACGATAAGATGTTTTTGGATAATGTAACCAATAGAACGATCGAGATTTCTTTGGGTAAGGCTTATGATTTCAATAAGCCATATACCCAATATTTGGAATTGCGTGAAGAGCTTCGAGAAAAACAATTGGCTACACAAAAGAACCAAGCTAAGAAAATTGAAGAAACACAGAAACTGATTGAGAGATTTCGATATAGCGCTACCAAATCTTCAATGGCACAATCTTTAATCAAAAAGTTAGATAAAGTTGAGCGTATTGAAGTAGATGAGGATGATAACTCGGTGATGAATATTTCGTTCCCGGTTTCCAAAGAACCTGGTAAGGTTGTAATTGAAGCCGAAAATGTGGGTAAAAGTTATGGTGATAAAATCATTCTTAAGGACATTGATTTATTGGTGGAACGTGGTAGCAAAATTGCTTTTGTTGGTCAAAATGGACAAGGAAAATCAACTTTTATTAAAGCGATTGTCAATGAATTTGAATTTCAGGGCTCAATAAAATTAGGGCACAATGTGCAATTGGGATATTTTGCCCAAAATCAAGCAGAGTATCTTGACGGTGAACTTACTTTGTTGCAAACGATGGAAGACGCTGCGTTGGACTCGAACCGAATGAAAGTTCGTGATATGTTGGGTTCATTCCTGTTCCGTGGAGATGATGTAGAGAAAAAGGTGAAAGTGCTTTCCGGGGGCGAAAGAAACCGTTTGGCATTATGTAAATTATTGTTGCAACCTATCAATGTTTTGTTGATGGATGAGCCTACCAACCACTTGGACATTAAGTCTAAAAATGTATTGAAAGCGGCTTTGCAGAAGTTTGGTGGTACGTTACTTTTGGTTTCTCACGATAGGGATTTTCTTCAGGGAATGTCCAATATTGTTTATGAGTTTAAGGATCAAAGAATCAAAGAATATTTAGGGGATATCAATTATTTCTTGGAGCAACGCAACTTGGAAAATATGCGTGAGGTTGAGAAAAAGGATGTTGCAAAAGCTGCCGTTGCAAAAGAAAGCAATAAAGCCTCTTATGAAGACCAAAAGAAAAACAAGACTTTACAAAACCGTTTGAGTAAAATAGAAAGTCAAATTAGTCAGCTGGAAAAGGATATTCAGCACGATGATAAAATGTTGGCTTCTAATTATGATAAACATATAGAAGATGCTTCCTTTTTTATGGCATACAATAAAAAGAAAGAGGAATTGGAAAAATTGCTCGCTGAATGGGAAATTGTTCAGGAAGAAATTGATGCGTTGTAGATAGAGGTTATAACATAGAAAAAAGAAGCGAAATCTTGTCATATTGACTTGATTTCGCTTTCTGTTTTTAATCGAATTATATTATATTCTATCTTCTATTTTCTTCCCTCTAAAATTACTCCTTAAAAGGATTTCGTTCCTGCCAAATAATTTCAGGTTCCAATTTTGGGAATATTTTTGAAACATGTTTGTTTATCCTTGAATTACTGTGTTCCATAAAACCATACATTTCTATGGGTTTTGCCCCAACAGAACTTTTAATCTCCAAAGCGGTTCTGGCAAAAATAATTTCTTTGAATCCTTTATTAATAGAATAAGCAATCATGTCGTAAAGCATGTTTAGATACAGCATTTTTTCTCTTTGAACCGTATCGTCGTAGCCTAAAAAATAGGTGTCAATTGTGTCGCCGTTTTTAATCAATGTGTTGAAACCAATCAGATTTCCATCCAAAAAATAACCATAGAATAAGAACTTGTCTTTTAATATTTCTTTAAAAACTCTAAAATGGTTTTTGCTCAGGAAAAAAGTATTGAAAGGCGCATTTTGGGCAACATGATGATAGAGGTCGTAAATGATTTCTTCATGCCTGATAATGTCTTCCAAATGCAATTTCCTCTTTTCGATTCCTTCTGCTTTTTTTCGTGCTCTTTTGTATTGATCACGGTATTTTTTGGTTAGAGAATTGATATAGTCCTGTTCTGATTTCCATTCATCCCGAATGTCAAAAGTCATATTAGGCTGAATACAGTATTTATAATTTTTTTTAAAAACCTCCGTAGTGAATTCTTCTACATCCTTTTGGGTGTAATCTTTAAAAGTAGTAATGTGTACTTTTTTGCCCATAGATTTAAATTTAGATTTCAAATCGTTGGTTGCTTTTTTTAAGGTTTTTATGCCTTCGGCAGTTGAGATGGAATCGGAAAAAATAAATGAATTTTGTCCTGTGAGCATGTTATTGCCGATAAGTAATACATGTGAAGAAAAGTTTTTCAAAATGAATTTTCGAACAGATGATTTTACACATCGATCTCTGTCTCCAAATGATTCCAATTTGTTTAAATCCAAAAATTGTGAGATGGCTATGCCTACCAAGTTTTGATCTTTAAAAAGGCCTATATAGTGGCAAATCATATTAGTTGGAGCCGACTTTTCTAAAATTTCAAAATATTCTTTGGATAAAAAGATATTTTTAGAAGCTAGAGTATTCCAGTTTTTAGGAAGTTGAATTGTTGACTCGTATATTTGGTATGAAAGTGCTGTTTTCAAATGAGGTAAGAATTTATTCAAATTTAGCCAATAAAGTTAATTTTATCTAGAATTGTTATTAAGTTTCTTTGGCGCGATATTTTTTAAAGAAATTGCATTTGATCAATAATCCGATGGAATGAGTTGTATAGAAACTTTGAATGTCAGTATCTTTTGTCTAACTTTATAGAAAAGAAATGATTATGCAAACTTATAATGAAGAAACAGCAGGCCCATTTTTAGAAAATTTAAATGAATGGCGTTTTAAAGATAATGCGATAGAAAAGGATTTTAAATTCAAGAATTTTTCGCAGGCGTTAGCGTTTATTGTTCAGGTTGGTATTTTTGCTGAAAAAATGAATCACCATCCAGAGCTTTTTAATGTGTATAATAAGGTAAACATACGTTTGAATACTCACGATTCAGGAGGGGTAACTACAAAAGATTTCGATTTGGCCGGTCAAATAGAAAGTTTGTTCCAATAAAAAAGCCTTATTTCAATATTTACTGAAATAAGGCTTATTCTATTTTATTGTTGATTTACAGCCAAGCGCAGATTATTGCACCAATAATAGTTAAGTTAACTATCCAAAAACCGGCATGAACCCAAATATATTTCCAAGATTTTCTTTCGAATAAAGCATTTATTGCAATTACAGGAAAAGCAAAAAATAAACCGGAAATGAATCCATGGAAAGCTCCATGTTTGAATGTTCGGAATGCAGTACCATAATCGGCCATAAAGGCTTTGAAAGAAGGAAGCGCTTCATTTACTTTTGCAAATCCCCCAACCATACTCACAGCTCCTGATTGATGTATTGTCAATGCCATTTCTACTATGACAATGAGAAGTGAGAAAAAATAAGTTAATCCAAAAATTTTCAACATATTCCCTTTTTGGAGTTCCTCACGGGTAAGGCCTGTTTCATTCATCCATACTGTACCAAATACTTTGGGATTATACCAAATAAATCCAACTACTAATGTTGCTAATGCACTAACAAAAACTGCGATCCAATTCATTTCCATAATTTTAGGTTTTAAGGTTATCAATCAAATGTAAGTATTTTTTTGAAAACTATTATTTTTTGTAAAATTCAAAATTAAGTAAGAAAAATATCTTAATAAATAAAAATAAACGTAATTCATCGATTATTTTGCTGTTTTATGGAATTTTGGTATTATTTTTAGTATGCTAATTGTAAAAATATTGATGATGAAAAATATAGTTACATTACTTCTTATTTTTGCCTTTTCAACTTCATTATTGGCAAATATTCCAAATTCTGAAAAAAATTGTTTGATAAAATTGTATCAAGCCACAAATGGCAACAATTGGGATAACAAATGGGATTTGAAAGCTCCGATTTCTACTTGGTATGGCGTTACAATTAAAAATGATCATGTAGTGGGAATCAATCTTTCTAATAATAATTTGGTGGGAACTTTGCCTGTCGAAATTACGAATTTAAAAAATTTGGAAGAATTGAATTTATTCAAAAATCAAATATCGGGGAAAATACCCGAAAATATTGGAAACTTGAAGAATTTAAAAGAGCTAAATCTTTCGTTTAATAAATTGACAGGTGCAATTCCAAATTCAATTTGTGAATTAACACATTTAAATTCTTTGATCCTGTTCATGAATCAGCTTTCTGGTGAATTGCCAAAACAAATTGGGAATTTAAAGGAATTGGAGGTTGTCTCTTTATTTAATAATGGATTGTCTGGAGAACTTCCAACAACTTTATATGAATTGAAGAATTTAAAAGAGTTGATGTTGAGTAGTAATAACTTCTCCGGCCACATAAGTTGGAATGTGCAAAATTTGAAAGAATTGCAAAATCTAAGTTTGTTTGATAATAAAATGGATGGACAAATACCATTAGCTCTTGCTAAATTGGATAATCTGAGAAATATTAATTTATCTTATAATTCATTTTCAGGTACGGTGCCCAAAGTTTTGGCTGAGAAAGATGACTTTGATCTTACGATGAAAAGTGAATCTGGAATTGCTTACCAACTGCAAGTGACCAATAATGCAAAAGGTATTTTGGCTGCTGATGAATAAATTTAAAAATAAGTTTAGTTAGTTAGGATTTATTTGGGGGATGTTTGCGAGTGCAATGGTTTAGTTCTTAAATCATTGCACTTTCTTTATGTTTCATTGGTTTGTAGTCAATTTATTGGCTAAATAAGTAACTATCGTGACCATATTGGGCATTTGTTTTGGCTCAAATTGATGTTTTGAAATTAAATTCAGCCAATAGCCTATTTTATTTAAATTTAGAAAAAGAGTATCTGATTTTTTTTAAAATACTAATTATCAGTTTTTTATATTTATTTTGGTTCTTCATTAAGGATTTTAATTTTATACCGATTAACAATTTTTAGCAAATAATTGCAAATTTTTTTGGCAGTTAGTTTTTTTAACTTACATTTGTCTATAGAAATAGTAGAGTTTAAAAAACGATAGAAACACTAAAACTAAAATTTTGAAGACAATCAAAACCACCTTTTTTTTGATCATGCAAGGATCTTTCTCATTCGACATTCTTCGTCGAATGTGTTGCTGTTAATATCTTCAATACATACCATTTACTATTTTTAATGATTAGTTTTAAAATAATTCATTCACTTCGAATAAATTATTTAGCCAGTCTGGTATGTGATTTTTTCAAAATAATATCAATTTTAAATATTAATTAAAAAGTAATAGAAATGAAAAAGCGAATGCGTTGTTGTAAATAAAAAAAAAGCCATTTCTGCGGCAACAGAAATGGCAGGCTTAAAAAAAATGTTATCGTTAAACGGAAAAAGAAAATTGATTTTCATCAGTTTTCAAGCTCCTTATTTATTAAACCAAAACAAAGTAATGAAAAAAATATTATATAATCTTTTATGGCTCGGCATTTTTCTAATTTCAATTGGAATTTACGCCCAAAATACAAAACCGCTCATTCAATCGAAACTTGACGGAACAGTGGTTAACAAAATAACGAATTTACCTGTTGCCGGCGCTACAGTAACGATTAAAGGAACTACTCACGCAGTGGTGACTGATTCAGAAGGTAAATTTTATTTTCAAACAGGTCAAAAATTCCCTTATACCTTAGTCGTAACCTATGTTGGCTATAAAAAAATCGAATATATTGCTGACGGAAGTCCGGTTATTATCAATTTAGAAGAAGACCTTCAAGAACTTAATGGGTTAGTTGTTGTAGGATATGGTTCTCAAAAAAGAAAAGATATTACCGGAGCAATAGCTTCTGTTCCCAAAGGAAATTTAAATCAAGTAACTTCATCAGCAGATAACTTATTGAGAGGTGCCGTTCCCGGTGTTGTGGTTACTCAAAGTTCAGGAAGACCGGGAGCAACTTCAAGTGTCCGAATTAGAGGAGGGAATTCAATTACTGCGGGTAATGAACCACTTTATGTTGTAGATGGAGTATTAATTTACAATGACAATAATAATGGCACTGCAGGTGTTACCAACGCTGGGGCAGGAGTTAACGTACTGTCAACGATCAGTCCTGGAGATATTGAGTCGATAGAAGTGTTGAAAGACGCATCGGCAACGGCAATTTATGGATCTCGTGGAGCTAATGGAGTAGTGTTAATTACTACGAAAAAAGGGACCAAAGGCTTGGATACCATTTCATATCAAGGATATTTTGGAGTACAGTCTGTTTCTAAAAAACTTGATTTGCTTAATGCTTCACAATGGGCAAGTTTGCGTAATGACATTCAGGCGAGTATAGGTCAGGCTCCTTCTTTTTCAGCCGCACAAATAGAAGCTTTAAAAACTTCGGGAGATTACGATTGGCAGTCAGCTGCTTTTAGAACTGCTCCGGTTCAAAATCATCAACTAACATTTTCCGGTGGTGATGATCGTTCCAGATATGCAGTTTCTGCTGGTTATTTTGATCAGGACGGAGTTGTAATTGCAACAGATTTCAAAAGAATTTCGCTTCGTGCCAATTACGAGAGAAACTATTCCCAAAAATTCAAATTTGGTGTAAATGCCAATTACAGTAATTCTATTTCAAACGGTATTGGGAATAATAGCGGAGGAAGAAACCCTAATCCATTAGTTGCTGTTGTGTATCAACCTCCGGTGGTTCCTATTTATAATACTGACGGTTCTTATAACCTAAGCAATAATCCTTATGCAACAGCGGTTAACGGAATAATTGCTAATCCAATTAATGATTTGGAAAACACCACAAATGAAACTAAAATCAATAGAATTCTGACCAGTTTGTTTGGTGAATACAAAATAAACAAAGAAATCACTGCTAAAGTTTCTGTTAGTGGGGATGTGATTAATACCAAACAGAATTACTATGCTCCATCTACTACCGGAATTGGGGCGGGAACCAAAGGTTTAGCTTCAGTTGGTGATCGATTGGTAAGTTCAGTTTTGAATGAAAACACTATAAATTACAATACCCACTTTGGAGAAAACCACAAGTTTTCGGCTTTGGCGGGATACACGCTTCAATATACACAAGGCGAAGTGGTTAATGCAGGAGCTAATTATTTTGTAAATGATGCAGTTACTTACAACGCTTTGCAAGACGGAACTGCTGTAAAACCGTATAGTGATGCATTTGAAAGTGTATTGAAATCGTGGTTGGCCAGAGTGAATTATTCTTATGATGGAAAATACAATCTTACTGTATCGGCACGTGCAGACGGTTCTTCAAGATTTGGTTCGGAGTCGCTTTGGGGTTATTTTCCTTCAGCAGGTTTTTCCTGGAATATTACCGAAGAAGATTTTGCCAAAGATATTAAAGGAGTTGATGAAGCAAAACTTAGATTGAGTGTTGGAACAACCGGAAATCAGGAAATTGGAAATTACCTTTCTTTGGCTTCTATCGGTTCGGTAAATTATTCTTTTGGTGGTGCTATACAAACCGGATTGGCACCAACACGTTTGGCAAATCCAGATTTGAAATGGGAAAAAACAACGCAATACAATGTTGGTTTGGACTTATCGCTTTTGGACAGAAAAATCAATTTTGTTTTTGATGCTTATTACAAAAGAACAAATGATTTGCTTATAAATGTGCCTATTCTGTTGACTTCGGGATATTCCACAGTTCTTCAGAATATTGGAGGAGTTGAAAATAAGGGTATCGAAATTGGTTTAAATACCGAAAACCTAAAAACTGAAAACTTTTCATGGAATTCAAATTTTGTGTTTTCGTTAAATAGAAACAAAGTAGTCGAAATTGGAAATGGGGTTGACCAATTCTTTCCAGTAGTTCCAAATGGTTCTTTGCTACAGCAACAACCTGTAACGGTAAAAGTAGGATTGCCTTTGGGAACTTTCTGGGGATACCAAACCAATGGTATTTTCCAAACTCAGGAAGAAGTGAATACGCAACCTAAAATAAACAGTCTTACCAATACAAAAGTAGGTGACAGAAAATATGTGGATACTAATGGCGATGGAGTTATTACATCTCTTGACAAAGGTAATCTTGGAAGTTCTCAACCAAAATTTGTTGGAAGTTTTAGCAACACCCTTATTTATAAAAACTTCGATTTGCAATTTTCTTTCCAAGGGTCTTATGGAGGAAAAATATTCAATGCTTTGAATCAGCAGTTGGAAATCTCTACTCTTGGAACAAATGCCGCTACAACATTATTGGATCGTTGGACACCTACAAACCCAAGTAATGAGATCCCTAGAGCATCTAGTTCTCCGTTGGGAATTGTTTCAGAACGTTATGTGGAAGATGCTTCTTTCCTGAGACTGAAACTAATCACTTTTGGATACACATTACCTAAGAGTGTTTCCAAAAAACTGGGAACTCAAAGCGTTAAATTTTATGTGTCTGCCGAAAACCTGGCTACCTGGACAAAATACACAGGTTATGATCCAGAGGTAAGTTCCTATGAACAAAATAATTTATACCCCGGAATTGATTTTGGGTCTTATCCAAATTCCAAAACATTCATCTCGGGCGTGAACGTAACTTTTTAAGTAAAAATATATTAAGCGATGAAGAAGATAATAACAATATTACTAAGTGCTACGATATTGGTGTCGTGCACTGATCTAGAGGTAACACCTACCTCCTTTATAACCGAAGAAAATTTCTTTCAGACACAAGATGATGCTGTGGCAAGTGTAACCGCAGTTTACGCCTCATTGAGCATCGATCCGGGAGAGCAAAGCCTTTTTGGAAGAAACCTATATTTTCTCACTGACATGGCTTCAGATTATGCAGCGGCTGGAGTATCGGCTACGAATCCTCAGGTAAGGGCTTTGAGTAGTTTGACTCATGATGCAACATCTGATCGTGTACAAGTGGCTTGGCGCCAAATATACAACGGTATTAACAGAGCCAACGTGGCTATTGATAATATTCCGAGAGCAAGTGGTTCAGAAGTTATAAAAACGAGATTGATAAATGAAGCCAAATTCATCAGAGGTTTGTTATACTTTCAGGCGGTTCGCCTTTGGGGAGGAGTTCCAATCGTTTTGCATGAACCAACTTCTATTCAATTGGAGAGTTTAAAATCAAGAAGAGCAACTGTTGAAGAAGTTTACGCGCAGATTATTTCGGATTTAACAGCAGCAGAAAGTTTGCCTTCTACTTATGCTTCGTCAGATGCCGGACGTGCTACTTCGGGCGCTGCAAAAGCGATTTTGGCAAAAGTATATTTGACTAGAAAAGATTGGCCAAATACGATCCTTAAAGCCAAAGAAGTAATTAACGGAGGTTATGGATATGCACTTTTCGAAAATTTTGCCGACATATTTAATAAAGCCAAAAAGAACGGAAAAGAACATATTTTTTCTGTTCAGTTTGAACCAAATCAAGCAGGTAATGGTTCCAGCGGAAGTACTTTTCAAGCGACTTCTTTTACCGGATTTACTGCAACAGAACCTGCAGATATCATTTCGGATGTGGCTTTGTTCTATGATATTTATGCTGCTGGAGATACGAGAAGGGATGTGAGTTACAAAAAACAATTATTGAATCCGGCAACCGGAACGCTTTATACTTTTCCAAAACCAATTTTCAGTAAATATCTTGATGAAACCAATTTAGCAAATCCTTCTAATGTAGCTATTAATTTCCCATTGATTCGTTATGCGGATATCCTTCTATCATTTGCGGAAGCGACCAATGAACAAAGCGGACCAACTGCAGAAGCTCTTGAATACGTAAATCAGGTAAGAAGAAGGGCTTTTGGAAAACCAATTACCACTCCGGATGTGACTGTAGATTTAGTAGGACTTACAACTGCACAGTTAAGAGATGCCATTCGCGAAGAAAGAAAAAAAGAGTTTGTTCAGGAAGGGCAAAGATGGTTTGATTTGGTTCGTTGGGGAACTTTGGTAACTGAAGTGAAAAAAGTAACTGCCAAAAATTCGGTTTCCGAAAGAAACAATTTGTATCCAATTCCGCAAAGTGAACGAAACATTGATCCAGTAGGATTACCACAAAATCCAGGTTATTAATCGATAAAATTATAAAAAAATGAAAAATTTAAAAATCAATTTAAAATTGAAAAGCCCACAAAAAGGGCTTTTGATTACAGCATTGTTTGTTGCTCAATTTGGTTTTGCCCAAAACAAACCGGACGCAAATTACAAAGGCGTTATCTGTAAAACATTGGCTGATTCAAAAGAATATTGGCCGGAACCTGTAAAAGCGCCAGCTGGTGCTCCTAATATCGTTTGGATTTTATTGGACGATGTAGGATTTGGAGCTTCAAGTGCTTTTGGAGGTTTGATACAAACACCAACTTTTGATGCTTTGGCAAATAATGGGCTTCGATATACTAATTTTCACACCACAGCAATTTGCGCGCCAACCCGTGCGGCACTTTTAACAGGAAGAAATTCAGGGAAAGTTCATGTTAGCGGTTTCTCTCACACGGTTCTTTCGGCTGGTTTTCCGGGTTGGGATGGAAAAATTCCGTCAGATAAAGGAACAGTTGCAGAGATTTTGAGAGAGAATGGGTATAACACTTTTGCTGTTGGTAAATACGGTGTAACTCCTGATGAGGACGCTACAGATGCTGGGCCATTTGACCGTTGGCCAACCGGTAAAGGTTTTGATCATTTCTTTGGTTTCTTAGGTTCTCAAACCGATCAATACAATCCTGATTTGGTGGAAGATCAAGCGCACGTAAAACCAGATGGAAGACATTTAACGGATCAAATTACAGACAAAGCCATTAGTTATATCCAAAAACAACAAAAAGCAGCTCCTGGAAAACCTTTCTTTTTATACTACGCACCGGGAGCCGTTCATGCTCCGCATCAAGTGGCACAAGAATGGAGTGATCAATACAGAGGGAAATTTGACGAAGGTTGGGACGTTTATCGTGAAAGAGTATTGGCAAATCAAAAGAAATTAGGAGTGATTCCAGCCAATGCAGTATTGCCGGAACGTAATGCTTTGATTACCGAGTGGAAAAAACTAACACCGGATCAAAAGAAAGTGTATACGAAATTCATGGAAGTGTATGCCGGATATCTTACTTATACGGATTATGAAATAGGAAGAGTGATAAATTATTTGAAAGAAAGTAACCAGTTAGACAATACCTTGATTTTTCTTGCAATTGGTGATAATGGTGCCAGTAAAGAAGGTACTTTGCAAGGAACAATCAGCCAAAATCTTTTTGCCAGAGGCGCTTCTGATGAGCAAAATCTACAGGATAATTTGAATCACATAGGGGAAATTGGTACTGCAAAAGGATTGAATACGAATTATCCTTTAGGTTGGGCTCAAGCTACGAATGTTCCATTCAAAAATTGGAAACAAGATGCGCACTCAGAAGGTGGAACCCGTAATCCGTTGATTATTCATTATCCAAAAGGAATTAAAGAAAAAGGAGGGATCAGAAACCAATACAGCCATGTAACAGATATTCTTCCTACTACTTTGGATATTGTGGGGATCAAAGCGCCTGAAACTATCAAAGAAATTAAGCAGGATAAAATTCAAGGGTCTTCTTTGTATGCTTCGTTGAATGATCCTAAAGCCGAATCGTTACACAAAGTACAGTACTATTATATTTTTGGAAACAGAGCGATTTACAAAGATGGCTGGAAAGCGGGTGCAGCTCATCTTCCGGATTCATTTGCTTTGAAAAGTTCGATAGGTAAAGGTGAAGCTCCAAAACAAACCAATTTTGATACCGATGTTTGGGAATTGTACAACTTAAACGAAGATTTTAACGAGCGTGTTAATTTGGCTCAAAAGTATCCTGAAAAATTGGCTGAGCTTAAAAAGTTATTTGATGAGCAAGCCAAAGAGAACAATTTGTATCCACTAATTGATTGGCAAGATGTGTTGGGTAGAAAAATACATAATGCTAGTGGGGATAAAAACCAAAATCTTCAGGAGTTGATTCATAAAGGAGCACAATCCGGAAGTAGCAATTAATCAAAGAATCTGGAATTCAGGTCTTTTTTGTAAAAGTTTAAAAGACCTGATTCTTTACTAAATTTTAAAAATGATAGAGTTATGAAGTTGGTAGATTTTCAAACAATAGGGAAAAAGATTGTCGTTGGGGCAATAGTTTTTTTAGTTCCGCTGGCTATTTTGGGCGGAGGGTTAACATTGGTAAGTTATATTTTAAAATAAAAAATCATGGCATTAGATCAAAATTTAAAAAGAAAACTAACAAAAGACTTGAGCATTAGTCTTTTGATATACAGTTTGCCGGTACTGGCAATCTACCTTTATTTTAAGATAAGCAATGGGGATGTGACAGAATCACATTTGGTTTTGCCATCGTTTTTGGAATTTGTGAAACCTGCATTCCAAAATATCCGAACTTGGGGATTAATCGTTTTTATGCTTGTTTTAGGAGCAATCGAATTTGCTGCTGGTTTATATGATGACCAATGGACAGGAACAGAACGCAAAATTGATATCATTTGTTTTTTGGCTCCAAAATTGCTTTTGCCTCCCGTAATTGCTTTTTTTAGCTTGACTGCATTACCTTATTTAATTCCAAGTTTGGAAAATACGCTTTCGTGGGTTCCGTTTTGGGGAGGCTTTTTCCTGATTGCCATTGCCGATGATTTAACGCAGTATTGGTACCATCGCTTGCATCATCAAGTACCTTTTCTGTGGCGTTTTCATAGAACGCATCACTCAGCTCCATATATGGGAATGGCTATGGCTTCGAGACAAAACTTTATTTATACCGTGTTTTTCTCCCAAATTTATTTGACAGCTACATTGGCTTATTTAGGCTTAGGATTGCCTGCTTTGTTTGTTACTGTTATAAAGAGTTTTATCACTTTGGGCGCACATTCCAGTATCGCTTGGGACAAACCTTTTTATAAATACAAAGTATTACATCCAATTGCATGGGTTTTGGAACGTTTGATTTCGACTCCGGCCACGCATCATGCACACCATGCAGATACAAGTGGTGATGGTGTTGGATACTTTAAAGGAAACTTCGGGAATATGTTTTTTATATGGGATGTGATTTTTGGCACAGGCTTGATTACACGCAAATTCCCTAAGTCATACGGAACAAAATCATATAAAAGTGAAGAATGGTACGCACAATTTCTTTGGCCGATATTCAAATCTAAAAAAGAGGGAAGCCCTTTAGCAGATGGAGTTTTAGCATTGCCAATTTCTCCGAAGAAAGAAACTACTTCAGTAAATCAAAATATATACGAGCCAGTTCAATCTTAAAGACTTATGAGAAGAAAAATATTCAAAAACAGTATCACGGCAATAGTCATATTTTTTGGAATGGTTGGTTTTGCTCAAAATCAGAACTTATTTACATTGCAAATAGATTCCTTTTATGCAAAAATTAAAGAGCAGAAAAAGCCACAGATAATTGATGCCAGAAGTTCTGAAGAGTTTGCAAATAATCATATCAATGATGCGGTTAATTTTAATTTGGAAACAAAGAATTATGCTCAATATGTCGCAAAATTAGATAAATCACAACCTGTATTTATTTATTCGATAGGAGCTTACAGAAGCGGGCTGTTAGCAAAAGAATTATTGAAAAATGGTTTTACTGGAGTCCATGATTTAGAAGGAGGAATAGCAGCTTGGATAGGAGTGGGAAAGCCGTTTTATTCGAATTCAAAAAGTAAATTATCGTTAGGAGAATACAAAAAAGTGATTGTTGACAACAATAATGTTTTGGTTGATATTGGATCCAGATATTGTGCAGCCTGTAAGAAAGTGAAACCTATTTTGGAAGCCATCAAGACACAATATGGTGAAACAATAAAAATTGTTGAGATCGATTTGGAAGAAAATCCTCAAGTTATTGCTGATTTGAAAACAGTTAAGGTTTTTCCAACATTGATTTTATATAGAAACGGTAAAATCGTTTTTAAAAAAGACGGTTTAAGCGATTTGAAAAAAGATGTTGATTTGGTTTTGGCTTTAAATTAGCATTTGAAAATAACTTTGATAATTGTAAAAATGACTCTGGGAAAATAAAACTCACTGAGTTTACAGGAAATTAATTTTTGTTTGAAATATAAAAGATAGTTTGGTTTTTTAGTTAGTCCATTACTTGGTTTTTTTTTGTTCGCGCAATAGTTTAGTCTCTAAACTATTGCGCTTTTTTTTGTAAGATATATATTTATTAAGTTGTGTTTTTAGTTAATTTGTCGATTTTTTGTTGTTTATTAACGGAGTTTTTAATTATTTTTGGAATGATAAATTTTAAACAAAGTAAATGAGGAAAAAAATTACGCTACTTTTTTTTATTGTTACTGTCTTCTTTTCGATTTCTGCTTTTTCCGCAATATCTCAGGCCGAAAAAGATGTTTTGATAAAATTAAACCAGGTTACCAATGGCCAAAAATGGATCAATAAATGGGATATTTCCCAGCCAATGGAGAAATGGTATGGAGTCAAAATCGTAGACGACAAAGTTGTTTCCATAAACTTGAGAAACAATAATTTGACAGGGCGCATTCCTGTTGAGATTACTACTTTGCTTAATTTGCAAGAACTGAATTTAGGGACTAATTTACTGAACGGCGAAATTCCTTTAAATATTGGAAATTTGAAATCGTTGCAGGTTTTGGATCTTTCGTTCAATAAATTGACAGGATTTATTCCGGTTTCTGTTTGTTCGTTGCCAAATTTAAAAGCATTAGTATTGGACCGAAATATTTTATCGGGTGAGTTACCTCAGCAAATAGGGAAACTTTCGATGTTGGAGAATTTGTCATTGTATGAAAATTCATTTCAAGGGCAGTTGCCTGCATCTTTTTATGAGTTAAAATCTTTAAAATCAGTATCTTTGTATACAAATAGATTTACCGGTAAGTTAAACTCTGCAATTGGTAATTTGATTATGCTGGAGAATTTAAATCTTTTTGACAATGATTTCAAGGGACAAGTTCCAATAGAATTGGAGAAATTGACCCGTTTAAAAAAAATGAATATTTCCTATAATTTGTTTACTGGACAAGTTTCCAACAAATTATCATTATTGGATAAACTGAATATGACTATGCGAAATGAAGTTGGAAATGTTGTTTCATTGCCCGTTATAAAAGGGTGATAATTTCTTTTCAATGTCAAAATATTGAAAATTGTTTGTTTTAATACATTTAGTTAGAAAAACCCTGTAAAGTCATGCTTACAGGGTTTTTCGTTTTTATATGTTTAGTTTTCTTAAAATCTTTTTTAGTCTTCCGTTTTTTATTTAAATAATTAATATTGTGGTAGTTATATAATTGTGCTAAATTAGTAGAAAAATATAATGTGTTTTTTAAACAATCTTTATCGTAAATAGTTGCTTTTTTGAGGGGTGCTGTCCATGAATTTATTTCTGATTAATGGCTAATGTTACTCCTTTTTAGAATTTGTTCTTTTCTTTTTTGATTTGGTTTAAAGGAATTTGGTCTTTCGAATTCATGTGCGTTGTTTCTTTAAATCAACCTTGTTTGTGATTAATAGTATTAGATATAACTTAATAGATAAAACAATGGCAGAATTAAAAAAACAGCAAACTGCGTTAGGAGACGTAGCCGCAAGACAGTTAGCAATTGCAACCCGTTCAGTTCCACAAATGGTTGCCATTACCCCAAGATGGCTCACACATCTTTTGCATTGGGTTCCGGTTGAAGGAGGAGTGTATCGTTTGAATAAAGTAAAGGATGCAAAACAAATAGAAGTTGATTGTTCCAGAAGAGATGAACACGAACTTCCAAATACTTTTGTCGATTATATAGATAATCCCCGAGAATATAATTTGGCTGCCGTGCAAACGATAGTCGATGTGCACACCCGTGTATCGGACTTGTATAGTAAACCATATAATCAAATTACTGAACAATTGCGCCTTGCAATTGAGACCATAAAAGAAAGACAAGAACGGGAATTGATTATTAATAAAGATTACGGTTTGTTGAGCAATGTAGCTCCTTCGCAAGTTATCAAGACGAGAACTGGTGCGCCTACTCCAGATGATATGGACGAATTGTTGACCAAAGTATGGAAAGAACCAGGTTTTTTCTTGTTGCATCCTTTGGCCATTGCTGCTTTTGGGCGTGAATGTACCCGCCGAGGAGTGCCGCCTCCCACCACTTCTTTGTTTGGTTCGCAGTTCCTTACCTGGAGAGGTATTCCGCTTATTCCTTCGGATAAATTGCCAATAGAAAATGGGAAAACCAAAATCATTTTGATGCGTACGGGCGAAAGCCGTCAGGGTGTAATTGGGCTTATTTTGCCTGGATTGCAAGGGGAACAGTCTCCTGGTTTATCTGTCCGTTTTATGGGGATAAATGAAAAAGCCATTGCTTCTTATTTAGTGTCGTTGTATTGTTCATTGGTAATTACTGTTGATGATGCAATTGCGGTACTGGAGGATGTACAAATAGACAAGTATCATGAATACAAATAATAGTAATCCCGGTTTACCGAATATTGAGGATTTACAGCGTATAGCCAATGAGTTGTTCAGCGCTTTGCCCAATGAATTTCCAAAAGAAATTTCCTTGAGCCCAGACCCTAATGAACATCCTCGTGCCACAAAAATTGCTGAAACAGTCTTTTCTGCCGGTAATTTGGGTCAGGTTGAAACTGTTTTTCCGGTAAGTAACCATGACACTTTGGTGAATCAAGAAGGTCATGGAATGTCAGGAATTCCAAATTTGCCTGAGAGTCCGTTGGGTTTTCCTAAATCGCCGCCATCTATGGGAGATTTTGGGGTTTCTCCATCGGTTGGGTCTTATGGTAATTTGGGAGATTTCGGTAAAACGCCTCATTCATTTTCGAATAGTTCAAATTCTAATTTTTTGGAACAAAACCTTTACGGAATCGATACTTCGCAATATACCTTGGGAATTGGTGAAGTGCCTTTTGCAGTAGGAACCGGCAATAATGTTGATATGGGTAATCCGCAAACAAGTTTTGAAGATTTGAATTTACAGCATAAAGAAGAGCCCTCTTACTTACCATTTGAACACGAAGGAGCTTCTTTTGAAGCCGAATTAAAAGCCGCTTTAAATTTGATAAATAAAGATTTTGGGATTCCATTGAAAACAAATACTGTTGGATTGGATAATAAGAACAGTTATTATTTTCTTGATGAAAATCCGTTTGCTTTTGATTCCAAAAAACCTGTAATTTCATCTGTTAATTCGATTCCTAATCAAACAGGAAAAGGATGGGTTGGATCAAATTTTGATGCCAATTTAATTAAGAAAGACTTTCCGATTTTGAGTGAAACTGTAAATGGAAAACCTTTAATTTGGTTCGATAATGCGGCAACGACTCAAAAACCAAAGACAGTGATTGACCGTGTTGCCTATTTTTACGAACATGAAAATTCAAATATTCACCGCGCAGCGCATGAATTGGCTGCGAGAGCTTCAGATGCTTACGAGGCCGCCCGTGAAAAAGTAAGAGCCTTTTTGAATGCCGGTTCTGTAAACGAAATTGTATTTGTGCGCGGAGCAACCGAGGGAGTCAATTTGGTGGCTGAAAGTTGGGGAAATCATAAATTGAATGCAGGGGATGAAATAATTGTCAGTCATTTGGAGCATCACGCAAATATTGTTCCCTGGAAACGTTTAGCCGATAAAAAAGGACTTGTTTTGCGAGTGATTCCAGTAGATGACGATGGACAGATTTTACTTGATGAATATGCTAAATTATTGAATCCAAAGACAAAATTGGTAGCAGTTACCCAAGTTTCAAATGCGTTGGGAACCATTACACCTGCTAAACAAATGGTAGATATGGCACACGCAGTTGGTGCCAAAGTATTGTTGGATGGAGCGCAGTCTGTTTCGCACATGAAAGTCGATGTGCGCTATCTTAATGCCGATTGGCTTGTTTTTTCGGGACATAAATTGTTCGGGCCAACAGGTATAGGAGTTGTATATGGAAAAGAAGATTTATTAAATGAAATGGAACCTTATCAATCTGGTGGGAATATGATTCAGGATGTGACTTTTGAGGAAATCAAATACCATAAAGCACCGAGTCGTTTTGAAGCGGGAACCGGAAACATTGCCGATGCAATTGGTCTTGGTGCTGCCATTGATTATATTTTGAAAATTGGGATAGAAGCAATCGGGCAGTATGAGCATTATTTGTTGGAATATGCTACACATTTGCTGAAACAAATTCCAGGCGTTCGATTGATAGGTACAGCGGCCAACAAAGCGAGTGTGCTTTCGTTTACACTGGACGGTTTTACAAATGATGAGGTAGGAAAAGCGTTGAACAAGGAAGGAATTGCTGTGCGTACCGGACACCATTGTGCGCAGCCTATTTTAAGGAGAATGGGCGTAGAAACCACAGTTCGTCCTTCATTGGCTTTTTATAATACTTGCCAGGATGTAGATGTGTTTATAGAAACGCTTTGGCGGTTGAAAAAGGATAAATAGTAAAAATAAAAACCTCAGACTTGTCCTGAGGTTTTTGCTTAGATTAATAATTCTATGCTATTAGTACCGTTTAAATAAAATTACTCTCAATCCGTCATAATTATTGTCCAAAATATCCAGTTTGTTTGTATGGGAAATCATTTTTTCTTCCTTAGAATTTATGAAAATTTTAGATTCTTAAAAGTCGTTTGAAACAATTTTATTAAGTAGCTTTGTTGTAGAGCTGATAATTTAAAGGTCGTAATTATATCAAATTGCTATTTTTAAAGACATCTACTAAGAATGAACGAAAGTCAGTCTATAATTTTTTAATTCACATTTAAACCTCAAATAATATGATCGTACAGTATCAAGGGAAACAATTTGGAATCCCAACAACATTCACTTTAAGAATCATCGGCAATAATTTATCGAAAAGTAGTTCGAATTATCAAATTGATTTATTGGTTGGTGACAAACAACTACCGACTTTTACGACATTAATTCACCAGAGTTTATCAAATTGTCTAAAAGAGATTTATTTGTTCATAAAATACAACGGTATCACGTTTGATGCTTCTTCAGAGAAAGTAGCGCCTAAATTAGTTCCTTACGATTTAGTTTTATTCAATACTCATAAACAAGGATTGTTTAGATCTTAAAAACAATTTTTTCAATCTATTATAAGGAGCCTGTTCAGAATTTGAGCAGGCTTTTTTGTTATTAATCTGGTAAGATTGATTTTATATTTTTTTCTTTTTTTAGGTTCTTTCAAGAGAATAGTACAATCTCACCTTTAATTTTTTTAATTACCTATTTTATTTGGGTAATCTGTCTATAGTTTTGAATAATGTGTCCATTATTTGAGAATCCATTATTTATAATTTTACCTTATTCAGTATTAGATATGTTTATGAATGCTGGTAACGAAATAGTAAAAGAAAATATAAGAGTGTCTTATTATAAAATATTGATTTTGGTTTATCAATTGATTTTGTTTGATTTTGTTTGGTTTTCGGGGAGATTAAAAATAGTCTCCCCTTTTTTTTATTGGAGTTTTGACTAAATATGTGTAAATAATTTAATTAATATATGAACGATATGGGAAGAAAGTGTTTGGAAATTAAAAGATGCAATTCTTTGTTGGGTATTATGTCTTTTTTTATGATGCTAATTTTTTTAGCACCTAATGCATATTGTAAAAATGATGAAAAAACAAAAAGCTCATTAGCTGTAATTGAAAGGCTTATCGGTAAACGGGCCAATGAATTTGAATTGGAAATTGTTGAAAACAAAGGAGCAACCAATTCGGATTGGTTTGAAGTGGAAACGACTGGCAATAGGGTAAAAATTAAAGGGACTTCGAATACAGCTATTTGTTATGCGGCTTATAATTTTCTTAAAGATATAGGAGCTGTTTTAGTTAGTTGGGAAGGAAACAGAGTTGTTTTGCCTAAATCATGGCCAAAGTATTCTAAAAAGCAATCGACACCTTTTAAATATAGAGAGTATTTGAATGCCTGTACTTTTGGGTACACTACTCCTTGGTGGGACTGGAAACGCTGGGAACAAGAAATAGATTGGATGGCATTTCACGGAATTAATTTGCCAACAGCACTTGAAGGGCAAGAAGCTGCTTGGCAATTATTATGGAAAGAATATGGGTTGACGGATACTCAATTGCAAGCACATTTTGCGGGACCGGCATTTTTGCCTTGGCAAAGAATGGGGAATATAAATAGTCTGGAAGGACCGTTACCGCAAGAGTGGATAAATAAAAAAGAAGACATTCAAAAGAAAATATTACAACGGATGAGAGATTTAGGAATGCATCCTGTTGTGCCCGCTTTTAGTGGTTATGTGCCAAAAGCATTTGCTGAGAAACATCCCGAATCAAAAATCAAGGAATTGAAATCATGGTCTGGTGGAGGTTTTGAAAGCACTTATTTGTTAGATCCTAAAGACCCTTTGTTTAAAGAAATCGGAAAACGTTTTATCGCCATTTATGTCAAATTATATGGTCAGTCAGATTTTTATTTAGCCGATTCTTTTAACGAAATAACACCGCCAGTTTCAGAAGAACACAAATATGACGAACTATCGGATTATGGGAAAGCAATATATGAGGCTATTAACGAAGCTTCTCCCGGTTCTACTTGGGTGATGCAAGGTTGGCTTTTTGGAGACAATAAAGAATTTTGGACCAAAGAAGCCACGAAAGCTTTTCTTAGTAAAGTGCCAAACGACAAAACGATGATTCAGGATTATGCCAATGACCGCTATAAAGTTTGGGAAAACCAAGAAGCTTTTTACGGTAAACAATGGACTTATGGTTATGTACATAATTATGGAGGATCCAATCCTGTTTATGGAGATTTGAATTTTTACAAAAATGAACTTACAAGCTTATTGAAAAATTCTAACAAAGGAAATATTGTTGGTTATGGTGCAATGCCTGAAGGGCTAAATAACAACTCAGTTGTTTATGAATTCATTTATAATCTTCCTTGGAATCAAGGAAAGGAATCAGTAAATGATTGGTTGCATCAATATTTGACGGCTCGATATGGTAAAAAAACTCCAGCTTCAGTTTTTCAAGCCTGGCAATTATTAGTAGAATCAGTATATAATGTTAAGTATTGGGAAACGCGCTGGTGGAAAGAAAAAGCAGGAGCTTATTTGTTTTTTAAAGGGCCAACTGCAACAATAACTGACTTTAAAGGAAATCCAGGTGACAAAGAAAAACTAAAACACGCTTTGGATATTTTGAAAAAGGAAGCCAAAAACTTCGATAAAAACAGTCTGTATAATTATGACTTAATAGATTTTTCAAGACATTATAACTCGCTTTGTCTTGATGACCTTTTGATAGAATGTGTTTCTGCTTATAAATCGAAGAATATAGAAAAAGGAGATGAACTGTTTAAAAAAATAGAAAAGTTGGCTTTGGATACTGACACTATGATTTCGGGACAGCCTTATAATACGTTGAATTATTGGTTGAAATCGGCTTGGAATTACGGAAGCTCAGAAACCGAATCAAAATTGTATTTAAAAAATGCAAAAGCATTAATAACGGTGTGGGGAGGAGAAGGTCATCTGAATGATTATGCTTCTAAATCATGGAAAGGTATGTATAAAGAATTTTATTGGCCAAGATGGAAGATGTTTTTAGAGGCGCAACGAGATTCGGCAATCAACAATAAGCCATTTGATGAATTGAAAGTTAAAGAATCAATCAAAAAATGGGAACTCAAATGGTGTGAAAGCGCCGAAATGTTTTAGAGGAATTATTCAGTATGTAATTTTAGAATAAAATAAAAATCAATATCAAAATTTTTAGTTTGTTTTTATGTAAAAGTGATAATGATTTTAAGGAAAATGGTCTTAATTATTCAATATTGGAGCTTTTGTAGATGGATAATTCATCTTTTTTATTGAAAAATATTGAATAAAAAAGGCTTGTAAGTCCCGCCATTACTGGGGTAGTCAAAAAGTCCATGTTTATGAATAATCTGTCCATTCCTTTAACAAATCATTAATATTAATTTCGCTTAAAGAATTAACCAATAACTAATTTAATATAATATGGAAAAACTTAAAATTTTATTATTAGTCCTTTTTGCCGGCTTCTCATTTAATTGTTGGGCGCAAAAAGCAGAAGTGTCCGGCGTGATTTTGGACGAGAAGGGGATGCCGTTGCCTGGTGCCAATGTAGTCGAAACGGGAACAAATAATAGCGCTACTACAGACTTTGATGGAAAGTTTAAAATTAATGTTTCAAATAAAAATGCAGCGTTATTAATTTCGTTTGTGGGGTTTGTTGACCAACGAATTAAATTAGATGGTTCAAGATCTAATTATACAATTAAATTGGTTTCTACTGCTACAAGCTTAGAACAAGTGGTTGTAGTTGGGTACGGTAAAGGATCTCGTAAAAACTTGACAACAGCTGTTTCTTCTGTAAAAGCAGATCAATTGAATAATGGGGTAATTGCAGATGTTGGTCAATTGTTACAAGGTAAGGTTGCAGGTTTGAACGTTTCGGCTAGTGGGGATCCTACAAAACAGTCTTCGGTAGTTTTGCGTGGAGCTTCAACATTGAATAGTTCTCAAGGACCTTTTTATGTGGTTGATGGAATTCCTGGTGTAGATATTTCGATCATTGCTCCAGAAGACATTGTTACTGTTGACGTATTGAAGGATGCTGCAGCAACAGCTATCTACGGTAACCGTGCTGCAAATGGGGTTATCATGGTTACTACAAAAAGAGGAGCCAAAGACAAAACTACAATTAATTATAGCAATTACTTTGGTTTTGAAAAAGTTTCCAACTCACTTGACATGATGGATTCAAATCAGTTAAGATCATTCTTGGCTAAAAATAATTTGAATTTTACTCCTGAAAATGACAAAGGTGCTAATACAGATTGGCAAGATGAAATTCTAAGACCTAAATATGCCAATTCAATGAGCCATAACCTTTCGATGAGTGGAGGTGGTGACCATGGAAATTATTTTGGAAGTATTACCTATATCGATAAAGAAGGGGTTTTGCAAGGAAATAACTTTTCACGTGTAATTGCACACTTAGCAGTTGAGCAAATGGCTTTTGATGATAACCTTAAAATTGGGTTGAACGTTACAAACTCAAATAGTGTTTATAACAATGTGCCTCAACGTAACGTGGTGCTTCAACAAGCTATTAACCACCTTCCGGTTTCTCCTGTTACAAACCCTGATGGATCGTACTTTGAAAACTTTATTCAAACCGGATATTTCAACCCAGTTGCTTTGATGAATCATGCAGATGATGATACAAAAACAAATAACTTAGTTGCAAGTTTGACTACAGAACTAAAACTTCCTTGGGGATTTACTTACAACTTAAATCTTTCTTACCAACAATTGAATTCAATGCACGGTGAGTTTTATGATAGCTACTATCAAAAATACAACAGTGCTAACTTCTACAATAACCCAGATCCACCACAAGTACACTCTTTAATGAATTTTGGTGTGAACGGATCGGCTTTAAGAAATTCGTATCAAACAAATAACACGATTGCTGAAAGTTTCTTAAACTGGGATAGATCTTTTGGTGAGCACAAAATTAAGGCTGTTGTCGGTTATTCTTGGCAAGAAGATGTTTTAGGAGATGGATTCCAAGCAACAAACACTAACTTCCCTGTAGACAACGTTAGTTATAATAACCTTGCTTTAGGAAATTATGGTGCAGTTTCTGGTTACAAAGTAGATTTTGGAGATAGTAGAGCGTATCAGAAAAAGCGTTTGATTTCAGAATTTGCCCGTTTGAACTATAATTACAAAGACAAATACCTTTTGCAAGGATCTATCAGAAGAGACGGTGGATCAGTATTTGGATCAAACAATCAATGGGGATACTTCCCTTCAGTAGGTGGTGCCTGGAGAATTGACAAAGAAGGTTTTATGCAAAACCAAAAGATTTTCACAGATTTAAAACTTCGTGGAAGCTGGGGAGAAACAGGAAACTCATCGGGATTCAACGCTTATACAGCGCAATTTATCTCAGGAAGTCTTGGAACATTCTACTATAACGGACAACAAGTGGGTGCATACGGACCTGTTCAGGCTGCAAATCCTGATTTGAACTGGGAAAAAACAGCTACTGCAAATATTGGTGTTGATTTTACAATCTTAAAAGGAGCAGTATCTGGATCTGTTGATGTGTATAACAAGAAAACAACAGACATGATTTACAATTATGCTGTAAACCCTGTTCTTGTACCAGTAGGAACAATTGTTGCCAATGGTGGTGATATGACAAATAAAGGTATCGAGGTTACTTTGAACAGTACGCCAATTAAAACTAAAAACTTTAGCTGGTCAACTACTTTGAATTATTCGCATAACGAAAATGAGATTACTAAATTGAAAAACCCATATTTTATTGGAGGGGATTCAATACGTAGAGTTCAACCAGAAGGAGGCGGACAAACAGGAAGTACGTTACAAATTTTTAAAGAAGGAAAACCTCTTGGACAATTCTTTACACTTCAGTATGCTGGTAAAAATGCAGCGGGTGTTTCTCAATATGTTGCAAAAGATGGTAGCTTGACAACAACCCCAGCAATTGGTGTTGATTATCACTATGCAGGTAGTGCACAACCTAAATTCTTAATGGGATGGGATAATAATTTCACATACAAAAAATTTGATTTGAATATCTTCTTTCGTGGAGTATTTGGAAATAAAATTTTCAATGCAACACGAGCAGATTTATTCAGACCTGGTACAGCAATGTCTTCGAATATTCTCGTAGATGCAGCAAATGAATCTCCAAATGACCTTAACGCCTATAAATATTCAACGCGTTTTATAGAGGACGGTAGCTATATCCGTTTAGATAATATGACTTTTGGTTATAATTTTGGAGCAGTTGGTAAATACATCAAAAAGATTCGTCTTTATGAGACTGTAAATAATTTGTTTGTGATTACCAAATATACCGGAATTGACCCTGAAGTAGAACAAGGTGGAACAGCACCTGGAGTAGATTCGGGTAACTTTTATCCAAAAACCAGAACTTTCTTGTTTGGTTTGAACGTGATATTCTAAAAATTAAATCGAAAAATTATGAAATGAGCACTAATGCAAATTTGGTATAAAAACCAACAATTGTGTGCGAATTACATATGACCGAAAAAAAACAATAAAACATGAACATATGAAAAAAATATTCAAATATATAGGACTTCCAGTACTTGCAGCCGGTTTATTATGGTCTTGCGAAAATCTTGATGTGCCAATTACGACACAACTTACCCCAGATGTATTCCCTCAGAATTCATCACAGTATATTCAGACCGCAGGTCCTGTTTATGCGGCTTTCCGTGGAGAATTTTCATTTGCTTGGTGGTGGGCTCAATCACTGAGTACAGATGAGTCAATTATGCCGGCAAGAGGTGGTAACTGGTTTGATAATAGAAATTATATTGCAATGCATTATCATGATTGGACAGCAGATAATGGTATCATAGGAAGTCTTTGGGATTGGACTTCAAAAGTTATAGGGACAAGTAATCAGGCGATTTCAATTTTGGACAAAGCAATGCCTGAAGGTTCGGAGAAAGCGACTATGATCTCTGAGTTGAAAACAATGCGTGCGATTTCTTATTATATGATGATGGACAGCTACGGAAACGTTCCGTTGGATACCGTTTATGGAGATTTTACTTCGCATCCTAAGTCTGATAGAAAAGTGGTTTTCAACTTTATTGAAAGAGAATTGAAAAAAGCGCTTCCTAACTTAAGTGCTGCATCTGGAGTGACAACTTATGGAAGACCAAATAAACAAACAGCAAATGCGTTACTTGCTAAATTGTATTTGAATGCTGAGGTTTATACAGGGACACAACGTTACAATGATTGTATTGCGGCTTGTGATGCTGTAATTAATTCCGGATTGTATGCTATCGAGCCAAGAGCTTCATACCTTCAAATGTTTTATCCTAATAATGGTCCGCAAATGAAAGAATTCATTTTTGCAGTTCCTTATGATCCAACTGCCGTTAGTGTAGGTTTCAATGGTCAAATGTACCATGCACGTTACGATGTACCACGTTCTGAAAGAGCAAAATTTGGTATTCCTTTTACGCCTAGTGCGCCTAGAAGTACTCTGCCTGAATTTTATGCTTATTTCAATGATGCTAATGATATTCGTAACAAACAATGGTTAACTGGATTACAATACATGAATGATGGTGTTACTCCTGTAATGGTTACAACAACTAAAAAAGGATACGATCAGTTTTATACCGGGTCAGATGGTGGAGCGTCATATACTTACCAAGTAAACTTGACTCCAGACATAGTTCTTCGTCAGAGTGTTGCTTTGTTTGATTGTGGAAATGATGAAATTGCTTGGAATATGGGTTACAGAAATATTAAATTTTATCCAGATGCAACCTCAACAAGCCGTAATCAAAATAATGATGTACCCTTTTTACGTTACTCAGATGTTATCTTGATGAAAGCCGAAGCAATCTTACGTGGTGGTAATCCAACTTTAGGGCAAACAGCCATTTCATTGGTAAATATGGTTCGTTCAAACCGTTCAACTTCTGCAGCATGGTCAGCAGTAACTTTAGATGATCTTTATAAAGAAAGAAGCCGCGAATTTGCACAGGAGGCATGGCATAGAAATGATATGATTCGTTTTGGTAAATATGAAGGTAAATGGGGATTCAAAACAAATACTGATACCTATCGTCGTATTTTCCCAATTCCAACCAATGCTTTGGTTTTAAATACCGCTCTGACTCAAAATCCTGGATATTAGGATAAAAATTAATCTAAAAAGCAAATTGCGTATAGATATTTTAATTTGATAAAAAGGAGAGGAAGATTAAAAAATTCTTCTCCTTTTTTATTAAAAATTTTGATTTGGCTTGTTTAGAAAGTCCAATTCATCAAAAAACAAGTATGTTAGCTTGTCAATACAATTTAAACGAATGAAATTAGATAAAATTTATAAAATAGGACGTATAGGAATAAGTTTAGGCCTTATTTTTCTAGTGTCATGTAAAGCAGGAAAAACAGCTTCTCTTCCAAATAACCAATTGGTGGATAAGGTGTACCCTTTGCTAGATACTGAAAATTCGCGCTGGTTTTACTTTTCTTCCGCCAGTCGTCCGTTTGGAATGGTAAATTTAAGTCCGGACACATCAATTAAAGGAGATTGGGGTTGCGGATACAAGTATAATATTGATACAATAAAAGGTTTCAGCCATGTTCATGAATGGCAACTATCCGGGGTTTCGGTAATGCCGGTGGTAATTTCCAAAGAAAATAAGACAACTATTTTCACTGATTTTTATTCTAAATTCAGCCATGCAACAGAGAAAATTACCCCAGGTTATCATTCTGTATTACTTGACAGATACCAAATAACAACCGAATTAACTAGTGCCAAAAGGGTAGGTTTTCATAGATATACGTTTCCGACGAATGCACAAAAAGCGGTTCTTTTCAATCTAAATACTGTTTTAGGGCCGTGTGATAACACAAATGGAATTTTAGAAAAAAATAACGATTATGAACTTTCGGGTTCATTGGTATTGAGTACTAATTTCAGGCGTCCAAAACCATTGACGGTATATTTTAAAATTAATACTAATGCTCCAATTTCTTCTGTTGAGAAAGATGCTAAAACAGGTAATTATCTGATTCATTTTGGTGATTTTGATAAAAAAATATTAATGAAAGTGGGTGTTTCTTACACCTCTGTTGAAAATGCCAACATTAATATCCAAGAAGAATTGCCTCATTGGGATTTTGATAAAACAGTTGCAGAATCAAGAGACGAATGGAATAATTTATTGGGAAGAATTAAAGTTGAAGGTGGAACTGAAAAAGACCAAAGAAGATTTTATACAGATCTTTGGCACGCATTGCAGGGACGAAAAATGATTAGTGATGCTAATGGTGCTTATCCTGATAATACAGGAGATAAATACAGAATTGGACAAATTCCGCTTAATGACAAAGGGAAGCCAAAATTCAACCAATATAATTCAGATTCGTTTTGGGGTGCCCAATGGACGATAAGCACACTTTGGGGACTTGCATATCCTGAAATCATGGAAGACTTTGTGCATTCGCTAATGCAATATTACAAAGATGGTGGAATGATTCCGCGCGGGCCTGCAGGCGGAAATGATACCTATGTGATGACAGGAGCTTCTACAACGCCATTTATTGTTACCGCTATTCAAAATGGAATCGTAAAAGAAGATCTGGAAGATATTTATATCGCTTTGAAGAAAAACCATATGCTAAATGGAATTATGGGAAAAGCGGGCTACGAGCACAATACCAATAACGGTGGAGGTTTGAAATATTATATGGAGAAAGGCTTTGTTCCTTACCCTAATCCAGAAGGTGAATTTGGAAGTCATCAAGACGGTGCCAGCCTAACATTGGAATATGCTTATGAAGATTGGACTTTGGCACAATTGGCAAAAAAGCTAAATCATACTGAGGATTATAACTATTTTATGGCAAGGGCCAAAAATTACCAAAACGTTTTTGATGCAACAACAGGTTGGATGCGTCCTAAAAATGTTAATGGGAAATGGCTCGAAAATTTCGATCCGTATAAATATGAAAATGGTTTTATAGAGTCCAATGGAGCACAGGCAACTTGGTTTGTTCCGCAAGACATTGAAGGTCTGGCGAAGCTTATGGGAGGAAATGAAAAGGCTGCTGAAAAATTAAATAAGCAATTTGAATCGGCAAAAAAATTAAAGTTCACATCAGGAACATCACATGAAGCAGAATTGCATCCTGAGTACAGTCGTATTCCAATAAATTTTGGTAATCAGCCTTCGATTCAGACACCTTATGTGTTTAATTTTTTAGGAAGACCTGATTTAACTCAGTATTGGACACGTGAAGTAATAAAGGAAACTTTCAGCGGTTTAGCCCCGGATACCGGTTATAATGGCGATGAAGATCAAGGTTTAATGGGAAGTTTGAATGTGTTGTTTAAAATTGGTTTGTTCCAAATGAATGGAGGGACTAATGAAAACCCCGAATACCAAATAGGAAGCCCTATCTTTAACAAAGTTTCGATTCAATTGAATCCAAATTATTATTCTGGCAAAGAATTTGTTATTGAAGCTGCTAATAACAGCCCTTCAACTACTTATATAAACAATGTTAAACTCAATAATAAAGCTGTAGAAAAGTTTATGATTTCCCACAGCGATATTACAAACGGAGGGGAATTGAATTTAGAAATGTCGGATAAGTCAAAGCATTAAACTTTAAAATATCCAACTCGGAAAAAAAACATATTAAGCAAATGAGAATATACACTAAGGTCATACTTTTTTTAGGGGTATCGTCATTTTTTACAATTAATGCCCAAAATCAGGTTCACAATTATGTGGATCCAATGATTGGTTCAGAAGGTGTTGGCCGCGTTTTTATAGGGCCTTCATGTCCCTACGGAATGGTAAAGCCAAGTCCTGATTGTACGGTAAATTCAAATAGTGGGTGGTTGCCTTCGCCAAAAGAAGTAACAGGATTTAGTCAGATTCATGTGAGCGGAACCGGTGGCGGGCCAAAATATGGAAACATCCAGATTATGCCTTTTTCGGGAGCTTTGGATAAGTTGGATCAAACGTCGTTCAGGGCAGAAGAAAACGTAAAGTTGGGTTATTACGAGACTGTTTTCAAAGAAAATCAGATTAAAACAGAAATAACAACTTCTGACAGAGCTTCTTTTTACCGAATTACCTATCCTAAAAATGCGTCCAAAGATTTAAAGATTGATCCCGGATTTTTCCTTGGCGAATCTCCTGAACCGGAAGGTAGGGAAGCGCAGCAATTTGTGGGTTCTCAAATAGAAATTGTTTCAGATCATGAAGTAAGAGGTTATAGCAGAATTAGAGGTGGTTGGAACAACGGTCGCGCTTACACGGTTTATTTCTGGGCGACTTTTGATCAGCCAATTACAAAATATGTCACTTGGAAAGAAGGTAAATTTTATGCCAATCAATCTTCCCAATTTGATTCAGGAAAAAAAACGGCCGCATTGCTTTCTTTTGGAAAAGAGGGAAAACAGGAGTTGAATGTGAAAATCGGAATCTCCTTTTTGAGTGAATTAAAAGCAAAAAATAATATTGAGGTCGAAATACCGAATTGGGATTTTAGTACGGTTTTGTCGAATTTAGAAAATAAATGGGAACAGTTATTAAGCCGCGTTAAACTTTCGCCGGATACTTCCGATGAGTATAAAAAAATGTTTTACACCGGTTTGTATCACACCATGATAATGCCTGTGGACAGAACGGGAGAAAATCCGTTATGGACGAATGACGAACCGTATTACGATGATTTTTATTGTATTTGGGATACTTTCAGAAGTTCGAGTCCGTTTATTACTTTGTTAGATCCAAAGCGCGAAGTAGAAATTGTAAATGCAATGCTGAACATTTACAAAAGAGATGGTTATATGCCCGAAGGCCGAAGCGGAAATGACAACGGTCGTACACAAGGCGGTTCAAATGCTGAAACGGTTGTAGCCGATGCATTTGTTAAGAATCTAAAAGGCATCGATTACGAAGTGGCTTTGAAAGCAATGCTAAAAGATGCTACAGTTCCTCCGGGTGGAAATGAAGAAAAAGAAGGAAGAGGTGGTTTGATGGAATATTTGCGTTTAGGTTATGTGCCTTATAATGTTCCCCGCGCCGGAAATATGACAATCGATTTTTCATACAATGATTATAATATCGCTACAGTAGCTAAAGGATTGGGCTACAACGATTTGTATAATCAATACATGAAACAGGCGGATAGCTGGCAAAATCTTTGGCGTTCTGATTATGAAAATAATGGAGCAAAAGGATTTATTATGCCGAAAGACGCAGCAGGAAATTGGCTGGATGATATTGTTTTTGGTGAATCCAAAATTCAAAAACCAACATTCAAATATACTCCGGTCATAATTGAATCTCCTTGGTATGTTTGCCATTGGTGCGTGTTTTTCTATGAAGCAACTTCTTGGGAGTATTCGTTCAGTATTCCTCATGATGTTCCTGAACTTATTCGTAAATCCGGAGGAGATGATGCTTTCAAAAAGAGGTTGGATATTTTCTTCGATTCAAAATTGTATAATGTGGCTAACGAACCGTCATTTTTGACACCGTGTTTGTACCATTGGATTGGGAAACCGTATTTGAGCAGTGATAGAGTTCATGACATTATCAAAAATAATTTCAATGCGTCTCACACAGGAATACCTGGGAATGATGATTCGGGGGCAATGTCTTCATGGCTTGCTTTTCACATGATGGGATTGTACCCAAATGCCGGACAACCTTATTATTTATTGAATGCACCTTTAATTAAAGAAACGACTATCCAGCTAGAAAATGGAAAGTGCTTTAAAATTACTGCCAAAAACAGCAGCGATAAAAATAAGTATATAAAAGCCGCTTTTTTAAACGGAAAGCCATACAACAAAGCATGGATTTTGCACGATGATATTATGAATGGAGGCGAATTGATTTTCGAAATGGATTCAAAACCTTCAGCTTGGGGAACGACTATTTTACCTCCAAAAAAATAAAAATTTAACTATAGCGAATGCTTAATCAATAAAAGTAAACACAGATTGGACAAATTTTTACAGATTTATTTTGTTATGTTCATTCGTTTAAAATAAAAGATGAACCACATAGAAACATAGATTCATAATTAATTAATCGTCAAAGAATAGATAGAAATAGCTTTATTTTTCACATAGATTGATTATGTGAAAAATAAAATGTCTATAAAATTCTTTTAAGCAATAGAAAAATCTATGTTTCTATGTGGTTAAAAGTAATTTCGTGTCGCGGGTTAAGACTTAAAAATTTGTGGAAATCAGTGTAATTTGTGGTAAAAAAAATGTTAGGATGCTTGTTACAAAAAATATAAAAATAAAAACGGTAAGCAAATGAAGAATACAATATTAGCTATCATTTTTTGCACTTTAGGTCAAATAGCGATTTCACAAAACTACGTTCCGTCAATCAAGAACAATACAGAATTAAGTTATGTGTGTAAGTTGCATGGACAAACAAGACCTTTAACACTTACGACCAAAATGGACAAGGATACGCTTGTGTTAAATTTGGAAACAAGAGGTGTGAAAAGCAGTATCTTAATTAGCCAAAAAGCATTAAAAAACGGAAATGCATTAAGTTTCAATCAAGGCGAATATTCAAATGTTTTGGTTTTGAAACCTACCGAAACCTATTTTATGATTTCACAATCGGCTTATCAGGATTTGGTAAAAAACAAGAAGTTCGTTTATAACAATACAACTTATGTTTTGGACGAAAAAGAAGAGAAAAGTAGTGTAGCTGTAGATGGAAAATCTGTTGATGCATTTCATGTGAAGGCACAAATAGATAAAACCGAAATGTGGATTATTAAGAACTCCGATTTCCCTTTAATCTGTAAAGTAACCGAAAATCCTTTGGGGATAAATTTTACGCTTGTAAAAATTGTAGATAAGTAATTTATCAACTTAAAAAAGAACTAATTGACCACTAGTTTTTTAAACCAATTTATTTAACCAAAACCAAAAAGTATGATGAATCAAATGAGCAGAGGGGAATTTCTTAGACTTAGCGGTCTAACATTGGCGGGAGCTTTAGTAAGTGATTTAGCTTTTGCAAATGATTTTATTTCAAACAATAATGCTGGAAAAGAAGATATTCAGCTAATGAAGAAGCTCATTTTGAGTAATGATGGAAAAGTAAAAACGATATTGAGTAAACCGTTGACCGAACCGGGAATCAGAATCAGTAATTTTCGTCCTTTAGCGAATGCGATAACTGTGATGTCCGCCTCGATCTCCAATTCAAAATCGGAATTTTATAAGTCAAAACCTGTAGCTGAAAAACTGAATGAAGCTATAGATGTTATGTTGAGAGAACAGTATAGTGACGGAACTTTGGACGCTGGTGGAAACCGACAATCACCGCCCGATACTGCTTTTGTTTTGGAATATATTTGTCCGGCTTTAGTTGTTTTAAATTTGGATAAACAAAAAGATTTAGCCGAGTTAAGAGATAAATTGAAAAAGTTTATTTTGAATGCGGGCGAAGCAATGATAACCGGAGGCGTTCATACTCCAAATCACAGATGGGTTATTAGTGCCGCTTTGGCAAATATAAATTCCCTGTTTCCAGATCCAAGATATGTTCAAAGAATTGACCAGTGGCTTGCCGAAGGAATTTATATAAACGATGACGGGCATTATTCGGAACGAAGCGGGATATATTCTGCGGTAATTGATAAAGCATTAATCACAATGTCCCAACTTTTGAACAGACCGCAATTGCTGGATATTGTAAATAAAAATTTGACAACCTATTTTTATTATACCGAACCGAACGGAGATTTGGTTACTGTTGATTCGAAAAGACAGGATCAATTCATGAACATAAAAGTGAATAAATTCTATTTGCAGTACCGTTATATGGCAATCCATACCAAGAATCCAATGTATGCTTATATGGTTAATGTTATTGAAGGCCTGCCGGAATTTGCGACTGACATTTTACCGGATTCATTATGCTTTTTTATGGAAAATGAAGAGCTTAGAAAAGAGATTCCTGTTGAAGGAAAGGTTGCTAACGATTTTGAAAAGTTCTTTGCATTTTCAAATTTGGCGAGAATCAGACGGGGAAAAGCTTCTATAACTTTATTTGGAGGCAATGATAAACCCCTGCAAATTGTTTCGGGACGATCTTCCAATCCTAATTTTTTGATGTATCGAAAAGGAGATTCAGTATTAAAATATATGCGCCTTTCTACTTCGTTTTTTAGAATGGGATATTTCAGTAGTGACGGAATCGTGAAAGAAGGGAATAAGTACATTTTGAAAGAAACAAAAGAAGGGGATTATTACCAACCTCTTGCAGCTGAGTTTCGCAAAGCTGATGGAGATTATAAATTGTCACCTTCACCAGATGGAAGATTTTGGAATAAAATGGACTTTGAATCCCGCACAATAAGCAATGTCAAAAAACAAATTACGGTGATTGAAGTTGTGGAGAATAATGGAGCTTTGGATATCGATTTTAAAGTAGATGGCCCCCCAAATGTAGAGGTAACAATCGAAATGTGTTTCAAAGAAGGAAGCAATATTACAGGAGCGACAGCGGATGATAAAAAGAACTATTTCCTGAAATCAGGAATAGGGCAGGTTTCAGCAGGAGCTGAAAGCATACAATTTGGTTCTGGAAAGTGCGAGCATTTAAACGTTGATAATTTGGATAGCGAGGAATATACTTACCATCAAGGGACTTTGCGTACCAGTGGTGAGCATGTTTATATCACTGGATTTACACCATTTAGACATAAAATGACAATTTCGTAATTATATCGCGTAATTATTCGTGTATTATGTACAGTTATTTTAATTTTACGGAATTAAGTTTAATTTATAAATAATTGAAATCATGAAATTATCATTTTTAGCTGCTTTGCTGTTTGGTTGTACTTGTTTTGGACAAAATAAAACAGACGCAAGTTTGTATATGAAAGCCGAAAAAATAAGTTATCTGACTGACATAGGCTCAGAATCAGGTGATTTGTACTCGACAATTGGACATCATGGGCCTGCAGTCGAAAACCAATGGATGGCATTGAGAATTTATTTTAGCGAAAAAGCAGCTATCGATGTTTATAATAAAGCAAAGGCTGGTTTGGAATTGAAAGAGGCGCATTGGTACCCAACTCCGGAACAACAAAAACAAGGTTGGGGAGCTGATTATTATAAAGTTGGAAATACGGTAGGTTTAGGAGGGATTCGCCTTTGGGACGGAGAAAAAGTAGTTCCGTTGAACCCAGTGACTAATCGTTTGGCTCATGTAGGGAAAACAGATACGACTTCTTTTATGGAAATGATTTCGAAAGGAGTTCCTTATAAAGGGAAAAAAGTAGATATTAAAGTTCGTGTTACTGTTTATTCAGATAGGAGAGATGCCAAAGTTGAAGCTTTTTGCTTGACAGGAGAAAAAGTACAATTTGTTACCGGAATCAATTATTTCAAAGATTTCGAAACTAAAAAAGGAGCAAATTATATCGCTGTTTGGGGAAAACATCCTGAAGACGTAGCTGCTGAAATTATACCAGTTGGTGCGGCGATTATGTATGATCCGAAAGATTATGTGAAAAACACTGATGACGGAACTCAATATTTGTTGATTTCAAAACCAAGTACTTATTTAACAACAAGAATTATTTCTTCTAGTGCCAAAGAACAAGAATTAAATACTTTGGATAAATTAGAAGCTTTTATAAAAAAATAATGTAGCTTTCGCCCAATGGATGTAGCTATTTTGTGTTACAAATAATTATACCTAAAGGGTTAAAAAGGTTCTGAGATTCTAAGTTTCTGAGATTTGTTATCTTTAAAATCGAATGTTTTATCGATATTGAAGTAATTAGATTCTTAGAAACTTAGTTGCTTAGAGTCTTAGAATCTTTAAAAAAAGAAAGTTATATGTTAAGAATATCAGGTTTATTACTGTTATTGTTTTCTTTCAATGTTTGCAAATCACAGCAGATTGAAAAAAAGACAGCTGTAAAAATTGCTTTTATTGCCGATGTTCATTTGAATGACATTTTTGGAAAATTTCAAGATAATGATTACCACGGAATCAAGAATCCGGTAACGGGTGAATATGCTAATATTCGAACCATGGGGTCGCAATTGCGTTCTACCAGAATTTTTAATGAAAATTATTTTGCCTTTTTAGCAGCGTTAAATGATATTGCGAAAAGAGGTATCAAACAAGTTGCACTTCCCGGTGATTTTAGCGATGACGGACAGCCTATTCATGTTAGGGGGTTGAGAAAAATACTGGACGAGTATTCCAAAAAATACGGAATGTCATTTTTCGTGACTACAGGAAATCATGACGCGGTAAAACCTTTCGCTCAAGATGCCGCAAAAACTGATTTTTTAGGCAAAGATGGTAAAGAGCAAATTATCAGCAGTTCTAAAAACATCTTAAAAAAACAGGAAAATCAATTAGAACCCATTATCACTTCCGATATTAAAGACGGAGGTTACAAAGAGACTTTGGATGAAATGGCTGCTTTTGGCTTTTATCCAAAAAAAGAATATTTGTATTGGGAAACTCCTTTTTCGACTTATAAATATCAAGACTATAATTTTGACAAAGCATTAAAAGAATCCGCTTTAGAAAAAAGAATTTACGCAGTTAAAGACACTAATTTATTCCTTCCCGATGCCAGTTATTTGGTCGAACCAATCAAAGGAGTTTGGCTTTTGGCAATAGACGGGAATGCTTATGTACCAAATCAAAAGCTGTCTGGTTTGCCCAATAATCCGAATGATTTTTCGAATGCCACAACAGGTTACAACAATGTAATCATTTATAAAAAACATTTAATAGATTGGGTTAAAAAGATTTCGGCGGAAGCCAAAAAAAATGGAAAAATCCTGATTGCTTTCAGTCATTATCCATTGGTCGATTTTAATGATAATGCAACGCCAGAAATAAAGCAACTTTTTGGCTCTGATAAAATGCAAATGCCAAGAGTTCCCAGTGAAGAAGTAGCTCAATTATTTGCGGATGCGGGAATTCAAATCCATTTTGGCGGACACATGCACATTAACGACACTGGCGTGTACACAAGCCCGAAAGGCAACACTTTGTTCAATATCCAGGCACCTTCTATAGCTGGGTATATGCCAGGTTATAAAATACTGACTATAAAATCCAATTCTGATCTTGAGGTTGAAACGGTAGTGGTTCGTTCGGTTCCAAAGTTCAATAGTTTATTCCCTTTTTACAATGAAGAATACGCTCATTTGCAGGAAATAAAAAGCCCGACGATTTGGAATAAAAACATTCTGAAAGCCAAAGATTATGAAGATTTTACGCGATGGCATTTGAAAGAATTAGTCCGACTTCGTTTTTTGCCCGAAGATTTTCCGGCAGATTTTTTAGCATCAATAGTAAAACTTTCAGGCAAGGATTTATTAGAAATCAATAAAAACACCGCGGGAATTGAAAAACAATTGAAAATAAACAACCTTACACTTCACGATTTCGAATCATGGACAGGTTCGGATATGATTTTCGATTTTTACAGGTTAAAAAATGCTGATGAATTGGCCATTCCTGAAATAGGTAATAAACGATTAAAACAGTATCAATTGGTCTGCGAACAGCTAGCAAAATCAAGCGATGAGAAGATGGTTTTATGGTCAAAAATAGTATCGAAAACCATGAACGGAAATCCGTCCAATCATTTTAAAATCAATTTGAGTACGAATAAAATTTCTAAGATTCTAAGCCACTAAGTCGCTAAGCTTTTAAAAATCTAAAATTCTCAGTAACTTAGTAATTCAGAAACTTTTTATGCGAAATAAATACTTCATATTATTCCTTTGTTTAATCGGCTTTTATTATTCTCGTTCGCAGAATATAAAATTTGATCATTATAACGACAATAACGGTTTGTCTCATAATTCGGTGCGCCATATTGTTCAGGATAAAAAAGGTTTTTTGTGGTTTGGTACATTCTCCGGACTGAATCGTTTTGATGGTTATCAATTTAAAAAATACATGAGTTCTTCTCCAAGTGAGAACCGATTACACAATGACGATATAACAGCTTTGGAACTTGACAAAACATCCAATAATTTATGGATTGGGACAAGAAAGGGCTTGACGCTATATAAATTAGATACCAACGAATTCACTACTTTTTTACCTCAGGCAAACGATCCAAAAAGTTTACCGGACGAAGAAATTAGAGCAGTACATGTAGATAAATTCAAAAGGATTTGGGTAGGAACTAAAACCAAAGGGGTTTTTATGTTTTTTCAAAATGAAAACCGATTTGAAAAGGTTTCTATTCCCGGTTTTGAATATGTAAATGAAATTTTTGAAGATAAAAATGGCGGAATTTGGGTTGGTAGTTATGAAAAAGGATCGGTTGCAAAAATCACTTTGGACAATAAAGGCGAGATTGTTCGTATCAATAATTATGGCTTGACTGTTCCTAATTCAAACAGTAAAAACCCTTACATTAATTTTATTTACGAAGACGCGAAACTGGATATTTTTATTGGAACCCGTGAAGGACTTTACAAATTAGATAAAACAGCCAATAAATTTGTAAATCTCTATATCGAAGACAAGGAAATCAGAAACAATTTGGGGCCTTATTTCTTGTCCGTTGCACAGGCACCAGACGGGAAATACTGGGTGGGAACACTTGGAGGTTTGTTGGTTTGCAATCAATTGGAAGACATACAAAAAGGCAATTACAAATGGTATTATTCGGTATTATCTGACGATACTTCTATAGTTGACAATTTAGTTTCGGCATTGTATTTTGATGCTTCGGGCGTATTGTGGATTGGAACCGAGGACGGATTAGACAAATACGATCCTTACGAAAACCAGTTTGTCCTCAATAAAGACATATCACATTTTATTGGAAACCAAGCGCCCCGCATTCGTGGTTTTTCTAAAACGTATGACAATAAATTAATCGTCGAGACAAGACACAATGGGCTTTTTATTTCCAATGCTAAAGGTTTTGCTCCCTTATATAATCCGAAGAAAGACATGGCAAGTATTTATTCTGAGGATGGAAAAATATTTTACTGTGGTCTTTGGAATGGGAATGTGCTGATTTATAATTATGCGACCAATAGTTCAAAAGAAGTTACTTTAGGATTTGGTATAACTCCTGTATTTGCGTTCAGCAAAATTAGCGATCAGGCTCTTATGATAGGTTCTTTTGGTGAAGGGGCGATTATTTTAAATACCAATACGTTGCAAGTACAATCAACGACGGGTAAATTGCTTCCCGGCTATCAAATCAATGCAATAGAAAAGGATAACGCCAATAATGTTTGGTTTGCAACAGAAACCGGTGTGGCAAAATACAATACTAAATCTGGCCAAGTCAAAATATATAAATCACTTTATGCACAGGAGAAAGGGATACCACACGATGATAATATTAGTGATATTTTGGTTGATTCCAAAGGAAGGATTTGGGCTTCGACACGTTTAGGTTTATGTCTATATGATCACTCAAAAGATAATTTTAAACCAGTTACAAATCCAAAGGAACTTTCCGGAAACTGGATTACAGATATGCTTTCGGACAAGAAGGGGAATTTGTGGCTAAACATTAATAACAACACGGTAGCAAGGCTTAATGCTAATCTGAAAGATGTAAATGTCTATCACGTAAAAAGTGGAAATAGACTGGACGTTTTTAGCTCCAGTAGTTTTTTTAACCTGAATAGTTCAAACATTTATTTGGGGAGTAAAAATGGTATTATTTATTTTTCTTTGGATAAAATCATAAATAACAAATGGTCTCCAATGCCTGTTATAACGGAATTTAAAATTCAAAATGAAGAGGTTGTTCCAGGGACTGAAATTAACGGACAAGTGCCTTTTCTGTCTGATTTGAATTACAGTAAAAAGGTTGAGCTTAGTTATAAAAACAGGGATTTTTCGCTTCAGTTTTCGACTCCGTCTTTTACAAACGAAAAGCTGAACAAATTTGAATACATGCTCGAAGGTTTTGATAAAGAATGGATTACGACCAATAGTAATTCAAGAACGGTTCAATATACCAACCTTTATCCGGGGAAATATGTTTTTAAAATAAGATCCAGTAATAGTGATGGACGTTGGAGCAAGGTGGTTTCTTATGAAATAGAAATTTTGCCGCCTTTTTGGCTTACTCCTTTTGCATTGTTTTTATTCCTTATTTTGCTTGGTGTTATTTTTTATTTTGTTCGAAAAGAGATTAAAAACCGCATTCTATTAAAACAGGAATTATTAACTGAAAAAATTAAACGCGAGCAAGACATTAAACTGAATAATGAAAAGCTTCGTTTTTTTACCAATATCTCACATGAGTTAAGAACTCCATTGACCCTGATTCTTGGCCCTGCCAAACAATTAATGGAGGAAGGAAATGCTAGCGAATACCAAAAAAGCAGGTACAATTTGATTCATCAAAATGCGAGCAGAATGCTGAATCTGGTAAATCAGGTTTTGGATTTTAGAAAAGCACAGGCTGGAGAATTAAAACTTAAAGTTTCAAAAACTGATATTATTGCCTATTCTAAAAATATTTTTGAATCGTTTAAAGAATTGGCTTTCAATAAAAACATCACATTAAATTTTATTACCGAAAACGAAAATATAGTTGGCTGGATAGATAACGATAAATACGATAAGATCCTATACAATCTGTTGTCCAATGCTTTAAAATTTACAAATAATCATGGGAATGTAGATTTGTTTATTAGGCTGAAAGATGGCGATGAGGGATTGTTGGTTTTTGAAGTGAGTGACAATGGGGTTGGGATTCCTGTAAAAAGCCAGGAGAAAATTTTCAAACGTTTTTATCAGGTAAGTACCAATAAAACACATCAAAATACGGGATCCGGGATTGGCTTGTCATTGGTAAAATCATTGGTAAGTCTCCATAAAGGAACAATTAAATTACAAAGTACCGTGGGTGAAGGAAGTGTATTTACAGTTGAATTACCGATAGCCCGCGAATTTTATAACGAGAAAGAAGTATTTGAGTATGTTTTGAAAAATGACAATCAAAGTATGCCTGTTCCTGAAAAAACGGTGAAAAAAATAATTCAGAATACTGAGGTAAAACAAAAGATATTAGTTGTTGAAGATAATGTTGAACTTAGAAAATATTTAGTTGATTATCTATCCGAGTATTACAAAGTTTATGATGCCGAAAATGGAGAGGAGGGACTAAAGATTTGCAGACAAATTAAGCCAATCCTTTGTGTTGCCGATGTTATGATGCCAGTCATGGACGGACTCGAATTTTGTGAACAACTAAAAAAGGATGAGTTTATTAGTCATATTCCGGTCATTTTATTGACCGCACTTTCTGAAAATGATGATAAGGTAAGAGGTTACGGTATTGGTGCTGATAGTTATATCGTAAAACCATTTGAGCCTTCGTTGCTAAAAACCGTTATTGAAAATATTATTAAATCAAGATTAGAGCTAAAAGCAAAATTCTCAGGCGAAGTTGAAAGTAAAGTTGGTTTGCTTACACATTCCCCAATTGACGAAGAGTTTATGACAAAAGTTACCGGTTTGATAAATGACAATATAAGTGAATTGGAGTTGTCCACAGAATTTTTGTGTGACAAATTAGGAGTTAGCTCTTCAAAACTTTATCGAAAAATTAAAGAGCTTACCGATCTGGCTCCTAACGAATTTATCAGGACCATCCGTCTGAAAAAAGCAGCCGAACTTCTAAAATCAAAAAGATATAATGTTTCTGAAGTAACCGAACTAGTCGGTTTTAATGATCCGTTATATTTCAGTAGATGTTTTAAAAAACAGTTTGGTTTTCCACCAAGTAAGTTAATTGGAGGTTGATTTTTTATAAAGATTAGTTATTATTTATAAGTTATAAATTGAAATCATAGCGCAAATTAATTTTTGAAAATTTGTGACTTGAGCGATAGCGACTTGCGAAGCAAATTTGTGGTAAAATAATAGGACATCGTAATCTGAATTTTAATTCTACCCCGATAGCGAGGATTTGTTGGGAGATATGAGTCCAAAAACAACGATGATATGCCCACACATAAGCAGTACATCTTTAAAAAATTGTATTAATCCATTTGATATAAGAAATATTTTATTTTTGTATTGTATATGTTAGAACCAAAATATGCGCATAACATACCAATCAAGTATAAAACTAGTTTAGTTTCTGCGTATATAAACTAGTTATGGGCAAGTTGTGCCGAAATTACTTAGATGAAAACAATCAGAAAAAATACAGTCGACTAAAACAATATTCTAAAATGAAAAAACTCGTTTCAATAATAATATTAGTTTTATTCTGTAGTTGCAAAAAGGAAAAAGAAAGTTGTTTTACAAACTTTACTTATTCAAAAGGAAATATTAAAACGAGTTATTGTTTAAAATTTAATTCTTCAGATACAGTTTACTATTTAGATTATTATCCTTTTGGAAAAAAAGGTTTGCACTATTTTGTGCTCGAACAGAATGAGAAAAAAATATTAGATAGTTTAATTTGCAATTTTAAATTCCCAATTAGGGATTCGGTCTTATTAAATGATCAAATAGAAGATGGAACAACAATAGCTTTTTCAATAGACAATAAAAGACTAATGTTACACGGTCATAAAGGACCAAAAGAGTTTTGGAAATTTGAAGAGTTGATGAATAATTTGCAAATTTACAAAGACTTAAAACCGATAGATAGAAAAATAAAATTTGACAAGTTTGATAAAATGTTTCCCGTTCCTCCTCCTATCATAAATAAATAACTCTTTTGTGTAAAAACAGAAGCGTGAAAAATTGGAATTCGACAACAAAAACTTGAAAAATTTGCGGTTAAAATCATAATTCCGATAAAAATAACCAGCCCATAACAGCCGTTACACGAGATTTGGGTATTGGGCTGAATAGAAAGTTAGTTTTGTACTTGGAAAATTTGTGCATAATGGAAAAATAACGCATCTTTAATCCCAAACCTCGTGTAGCGGCGGGACGTTACAAATTGAAATCATAGCGCAAATTAATTTTTGAAAATTTGTACAATTTGTGGTAAAAAATAGAAGCTTTAATTTCATTTGATTCGATAGAATTACATAATGTTTCGAAGGAATTTTAAAAAATGCGTAAATGTCTTTTGACTTTACGCATTTTCTTTTTAGTCGGAACAATAGATATTTATGATACTTTTTATGGATAAAACATCTAAATTTTTAAAACTTTGAAAATCATTTATCTAAATTAAAATCTATCCATGTTTTTGATGAATTAGTCCATTCCGTTTTTTAGTTGAAGGGCTATTTTTGTCTTGTAACTTTTTAATTATTTAACATGAAAAAGATAATAGATACGGATAAGCCTTTAAAGAATTTAGACGAGTGGGAAGATGATTTGTTGACACGTTATCCAGACCCGGCAGAGACCAAAAAAGAGAAAGAAGAGTTTAGAAATTATGTTGACTCAGAAAGGGTAGAAACAGTTAAAGAGTTTTACAGAATGAATCATACCTATCAAACGTATGATTTTGTATGTAGCAAAGAAGAGGAGTTTTTACAATTCAATAAAAAAAGCATGTCGATTTGGGAAGCAGTAGAGTTTTTAAATACCCTTGTTGACGATAGCGACCCGGATATCGATTTAGACCAAACCCAACACCTTTTACAAACTTCTGAAGCAATTAGGGCTGATGGACACGAAGACTGGTTTGTTCTTACAGGATTTTTACATGACCTGGGAAAAGTTCTATGTTTGTTTGGAGAGCCGCAATGGGCTGTAGTTGGAGATACTTTTCCTGTAGGTTGTGCTTACTCGGATAAAATTGTTTACCCAGAATTTTTTAAGGAAAATCCGGATTATACAGATGAGAGATTTAATACCAAATTTGGTGTTTATTCTGAAAACTGTGGTCTTGATAAAGTAAAAATGAGTTGGGGACATGATGAGTATTTGTACCAAATCATGAAAGACTACTTGCCAGATCCTGCACTTTACATGATCAGATATCATTCATTTTATTCGCAACACAGGGAAAATGCCTATGCACATTTAATGAATGAAAGAGATGTAGAGATGTTCGAATGGGTTAAAAAGTTCAATCCTTACGATTTATACACAAAGGCGCCTGTTAAACCAGATGTAAAAGCCTTGCTTCCTTACTACAAAGAATTAGTAGCTAAGTATTTGCCTGAGAAGCTTAATTTTTAGGAACAAATCACATTATTTCTATTAAGAAGTTCTTCCTTCAAGGTTTTTAAAACCTTGAAGGTCTGACTCTTTATGGATTATGAAAAAGAATATTAAATGAAGAAAATTAGAACTAGAATACTATTATTTTGCCTGGCTGCAATCTCTGCGACGACTGTTTTAGGACAAGAGAAAGCAGGAAGAAATGATTGGGAAAATCCGGAAGTGTTTCAAATTAACCGAGAGGCTGCCCGAGCGACATTCCTTCCTTATGCAGATGAAACATCGGCACTGAAAGATAATTATACTAGTTCACCTTGGTATTTTTCATTGAATGGAAAATGGAAATTTTTATGGTCACCAACACCGGATCAGCGCCCGAAAGATTTCTATAAAACAGATTTCAGCACTGTAAATTGGAAAGAAATTTCAGTGCCTGCCAATTGGGAATTGAACGGTTATGGTATTCCGATCTATACTAATATTACTTATCCTTTTGAAAGAAATCCACCTTTTATCAACCATTCAGATAATCCTGTTGGTTCGTATAAAAGAGATTTTATTTTGCCTGATAATTGGAAAAGCAGACATGTGTTCCTGCATTTTGAAGCTGGAACATCGGCAATGTATATTTGGGTGAATGGGGAAAAAGTAGGTTATACAGAGAATACAAAAAGTCCCGCTGAATTTGACATTTCCAAATACGTGAAATCGGGAAAAAACAGTTTAGCGGTTGAGGTGTATAGATGGAGCGATGGTTCTTATCTGGAAGATCAGGATTTTTGGAGACTTTCAGGAATTGACAGAAATGTGTATTTGTATAGCACTAATGACATTCGCATTTCAGACTTTTTTGCAAAACCTGATTTAGATTCAAATTACAAAAACGGTAGTTTGAGTGTAGATGTGAATTTGAAAAATTTGTCTTCAACTTCGATAAACAATCAAAAATTGGAGGCCAAATTAGTTGATACTTCAGGAAAGAATGTTTTTGTAAAAGAATTAAAAGTAAATTTTGAAGCGAATAAAACGAATACAATCAATTTTTCTCAAAATGTAGCCAGTCCAAAATTATGGAGCTCCGAAGCGCCAAATTTATACACTTTATTACTTACGTTAAAAAATGAAAAAGGAACTATAATTGAATCCGTTTCTACTGAAATTGGTTTCAGAAAAGTGGAGTTGAAAGGTGGGCAAGTATTAGTGAACGGAGTTAGAATTATGTTTCATGGTGTAAATATCCATGAGCATAACCCTGTTACCGGGCATTATCAGGATGAAGCTACGATGATGAAGGATATTAAATTGATGAAACAGCTTAATATCAATGCGGTGCGCCTCAGCCATTATCCTAACAACGTTGTTTGGATGAAACTTTGCAATAAATACGGATTGTATTTGGTTGATGAAGCTAATATCGAAAGTCACGGAATGGGAGTAGAGGGACAGCCTCTTATTTGGATGAATCCAAAAACTAATCCGGGTCATCTTCCGGAATGGCATGCAGCTCACATGGACAGAATTTTCAGTTTGGTTGAAAGAGATAAAAACGCTCCTTCCGTAATCTTTTGGTCATTAGGAAATGAAAGTGCTAACGGGCCTGTATTTCATGATGCTTATAAATGGATAAAAAACAGAGACAAAACCCGATTGGTTCAGTTTGAGCAAGCTAAAGAAAATGAGAATACTGATATTGTTTGCCCAATGTATCCAAAAATTGAATACATGAAAGAATATGCGGAGCGCAAAGAAGTGAAACGTCCTTTCATCATGTGTGAGTATTCTCATGCGATGGGAAACAGTAACGGAAACTTTCAGGAATATTGGGATATTATTCGCGGAAGTAAAAATATGCAGGGCGGATTTATCTGGGATTGGGTAGATCAGGGGTTTGAAGCAAAAGATGAAGCCGGACGTAAATATTGGGCCTACGGTGGTGATTTGGGAAGCCAAAATTATACCAATGACGAAAATTTTTGCCATAACGGATTGGTTTGGCCAGACAGGGTTCCGCATCCGGGAGCGTTTGAAGTGAAAAAAGTATATCAGGATATTTTGTTTACAGCTGTTGATGTTAAAAATGGAGTAATTGAAATAATAAATGATTTCGGATTTACAAATTTGAATAAATACCACTTTAAATATCAAATTTTAGAAAACGGAAAAAGTATCAAAGAGGGTACTATTGAAGTTGTTCTGAATCCGAAATCTAAAAAACAGTTTAAAATTGATTTGCCAAAGTTAGAATCAAAAGCAGGTACAGAGTATTTATTGAATGTTTTTGCCTATACCAAAACAGGTTCTGAAATAGTACCGCAAAATTTTGAAATCGCCAGAGAACAATTTGTTATCGATAATGGAAATTATTTTGTAAAAGCGTCAGACACAAAATCTTCCAAAATAAAGGAAGATCAAAATGAATTTGTAATGAGTGCAGCCGACGTAGTTGTTAAAATTAAGAAAGCTACCGGATTGATTTCCTATTACAGTTTGAAAGGGCAAGAGTATTTTAAACAATATCCGGAACCTAATTTTTGGAGAGCTCCGACTGATAATGATTTTGGAAACAAAATGCCGATAAAAGCGAATGTTTGGCGAACAGCAGGTGAAAACAGCACTTTGAAAACCATTCAAATTGTTGAGGAAAATGGAAAAGAATATGTTGTTGCCAAACTAAAGCTTAATGATGTTATTTCTGATTATACAATCAAATATGCATTGAGTAATGATGGAGCTTTGGAAGTGCAAGCGGCTTTCAAAAGAGGGAATAATCCATTGCCGGATATGCCGCGTTTTGGGATGATTTTTTCTCTTAAAAAGGATTTTGAAAACCTTGATTATTACGGAAGAGGACCATGGGAAAATTATTCGGACAGAAATGAATCGTCTCTCAAAGGGATTTATCAAAGTAAAGTAGCCGACCAATATGTGCCTTATACACGTCCTCAGGAGAATGGTTATAAAACAGATGTTCGTTGGTTTAAACTTTCAGACAATAAAGGAAAAGGATTTGAAATACAAGGATTGCAACCTCTGGGGATGAGTATTTTGAACAATTATCCAAGTGATTTTGACCCGGGATTGACGAAGAAAAATCAGCATATAAGTGATATTACTCCTAGAAATGAGGTTGTGGTTTGTGTCGATTTGACCCAAAGAGGATTGGGAGGAGACACCAGTTGGGGAATGTTGCCACATGAGCAATATTTGTTGAAAGGAAGTGAATACAGTTATGGTTTTGTGATAAAACCAATTGAGTAAAAAAGTCGAGTGAATGACCTAATAGACTTTTAAAACCTGTTAGGTCTAAAAAAATGATGGCAAAAAGGTAAAATATTTCCTTTTAGCCCCGATCGCAGTGAAAATCATTATGTGCCGGGGTTCGGCGCATAATATTGAAACGGAGAGCGGGACGATGATAACAAAAAAGCCCATTATTTCCGCTCCAAAAAAGAGTAATAGAACCCCTAATCATAAAAGAAAATTATTAAAAAATTATTGATGCTTGTAAGGTAATCAATACTTTAACCTACTTATAAATCAGTACTATATGAGCGATACTACTACAAATGGAAGATTAATTTCTCTGGATGCTTTGCGAGGGTTTGTGATGTTTTGGATTATGAGCGGAGAACACATCATTCATGCTTTGGCAAAGGCTGCTCCGATTCCGGTTTTTATATGGATGTCGTCACAATTACACCATACAGAGTGGGATGGGATTACGTTTTATGACATGATTTTCCCTGTATTTCTTTTTGTTGCAGGAGTTTCCATGCCTTTTTCTTTTGATAAAAAGATGAAAATAGCAGGCGTGAATACTCCTAGCGAATTACCATCTAAGGAAAAGCGAAAAATATATTTATCGATGTTAAAACGAACCTGCATTCTATTGGTGTTGGGATTTGTGGTAAACGGATTGTTGAAATTTGATGGCTATGAGCAGACGCGTTTTGCCAGCGTATTGGGACGTATCGGTCTTGCTTGGTTTTTTGCGGGGATTATCTATTTGAATTTTGATATAAAAGGACAAGTGCTTTGGTTTGTGGGCATTTTGGTTGGTTATTATGTAGTTATGAAGTGGATACCGGTTCCTGATTTTGGAGCTGGTATTTTAACCAAAGAAGGCTCTCTGGAAGGATATATTGACCGAATGCTTTTGCCAGGAAGACTACACAGCAAAGTATATGATCCCGAAGGATTATTGTCAACAATACCTGCCATTGCAACAGCTTTGTTGGGAATGTTTTTAGGGACATTTTTAAAAGTGAAAAGTAGTTTTTCAGCAAATAAAAAACTATTAATAATGTTCATTTCAGCACTTACTTTGATGTTGATAGGGCTCATTTGGGATTATGATTTCCCTATTAATAAGCATTTGTGGACAAGCTCTTTTGTGTTTTTTGTGGGCGGATTTAGTGTTTTATTTTTCACTTTTTTTTACCTGACGATTGATGTATGGGGCTTTCATAAATGGGCTTTCCCTTTGATACTAATAGGTTCCAATTCTATTCTGATTTACATGGCGTCTGAAGGGATGGTCAATTTTGGACATACTGCCAATTATGTGTTTGGAGGAGCAATTAAGATGGCTCCGCTTATTTGGCAGCCCGTGTTTACTACCTTATCGGTAACGCTTGTGCAACTCGCGTTACTTTATTTTCTATACAAAAGAAAATGGTTCCTAAAAATTTAAAGAGAATATTATAGAATTCAACGGAGCTGAATAATTACGAAAAAAGTAACCAATTTTAAGTTTTATTCGGCTTCAAAAAATAGAGACAAAAAGACAAAAAATACACTATTAACATTTTAACCACAGACAACTACCAATTATGAATAATTCATTACAAATTGCAGATTATATAGTCTTCCTAATTTACTTTATTCTAGTCACGTCCTATGGACTGTACATTTATAGAAGTAAAAAAAATGTATCGACTAGTTCCAACGAATATTTCTTAGCAGAAGGATCACTTACCTGGTGGGCAATTGGGGCGTCATTAATAGCTTCCAATATTTCAGCGGAGCATTTTATTGGAATGAGCGGTTCGGGTTTTGCGCTTGGATTAGCCATTGCTTCCTACGAATGGATGGCGGCTGCTACATTGATTGTTGTAGCCATATTTATTTTGCCGGTATATCTAAAGAACAAAATATTTACAATGCCACAATTTTTGGCAAAAAGATATAACGAAACGGTTAGTGCCATTATGGCGATCATTTGGTTATTGATTTATGTGTTCGTAAACCTTACTTCAATTATCTATTTGGGAGCTTTGGCAATTTCGTCTATAGCACCGGTCAGCTTTGAATTTTGTATAATTGGATTGAGTTTGTTCTCAGTTATAGTTACTTTGGGAGGAATGAAAGTAATCGGTTATACTGATATTTTTCAGGTAGTTGTATTGATTTTGGGAGGATTGGTTACTACTTATTTGTCTCTGACTTTACTTTCGGAGCATTTCGGATTTGGAAAAGACATTCTTAAAGGGCTTTCGGTTTTGGCAGAAAAAGCACCGGATCATTTGCATATGATTTTTGATAAATCAAACCCACATTATGCTGAATTGCCGGGAATGTCTGTGCTGATAGGTGGTATGCTTATCAATAATCTGGCGTATTGGGGGTGTAACCAATACATCGTTCAAAGAGCTTTGGGCGCCGATTTGAAAACTGCCCGAAAAGGTATTTTGTTCGCAGCCTTCTTGAAATTATTAGTTCCGGTAATTGCTGTTCTACCGGGTATTGCAATGTATGTAATGCACCAAAACGGAATGTTTCAACACGAAATGCTTGATGCTACAGGAGTTTTGAAACCAGATCGTGCTTATCCAACTTTGATGAATTTATTACCTGCAGGTTTAAAAGGAATCGCTTTGGCTGCTTTAACGGCTGCAATTGTAGCTTCTTTGGCGGGTAAAGCCAACAGTATTTCTACGATTTTTTCATTGGATATCTATAAAAAGCATTTTAATAAAAATGCAAGCGAAAGAAAATTGGTACTTATAGGAAGATGGTGTGTTGTCGTTGCTATGATTATCGCTGCCATTGTTGCTCCATCATTAAAATCACTCGACCAAGCTTATCAGTTCATACAAGAATATGTAGGTTTCTTTTCACCGGGAGTTCTTGCCATTTTCTTATTGGGAATGTTTTGGAAAAAAACAACTGCCAAAGCTGGTCTTGCCGGGGCTTTGCTTACAGTGCCAATCGCTACAGTATTGAAATTCCTGCCTATGTGGACGAATGGAGCTTTCCCAGATTATCCATTTTTGGACAGAATGGAAATTACTTTTGTTGCGATAGTGCTTATCATGGTAGCAATTAGTCTTTTAAATCCAGAACCAAAACAACTTCACGCGGCTCACAAGATTGAAGTTGATAAGTCAATGTTTAAAGTATCTTCAGAATTTATCATCGGGTCATTTATTATTAGCGGAATCCTGATAGCATTATATACTATTTTTTGGTAGCATATTTTTTAAATTAAAAATGTAATGAGTTATAAAAGAATTTTAAACTGTTTTGTCATTTTGTTTTTTCTTTTGCAAATAAGTTTCAATGCGGAAATTTATGCGAATAAAGGAAAAGATTATTTGGTTACGGCTTACGGCGCTGTGGCTGATGGCAAAACTGTAAACACCAAAGCAATTCAAAAAGCAATTGATGCTGCCAATAAAAACAAAGGAGGTAGAGTTGTTTTTTCAAAAGGGAAATTTCTTTCGGGAAGTATTGTTTTGAAAAGCGGGGTAGAATTGTTTTTTGAGGAAGGAGCAGTTCTTTTAGGAAGTACTGATGTTAATGATTACCCGAAATATGAAGGAAGAAGAGCTTTGGTTGTTGCAACGGCTTCAAAAAATATTTCGATAAGCGGAAAAGGAATTATTGATGGACAAGGAAGGGAATTGGCACTGGCTGTTGATAGTCTGCATCATGCTGGAGTACGAATTGACCCCGATTACAATTACAGAAGATTGCGCCCCGGTGATGGAAGAGGAAAATTGGTTTCATTCGTGAAATGTGATTCCATAAAAGTAACCGATATTACACTTAAAAACAGTTCGGGTTGGGTAACCTGTTTTGAGCAAAGTTCTAATATTGTTGTTGATAATGTGACGGTTGAAAGTAGAGCTTATTGGAACAATGACGGAATCGACATCAATGGATGCGAAAATGTAAGGGTGACTAATTGCAACGTAAACGCAGCCGATGATGGTATTTGCCTCAAATCTGATTCACCGGGATTGCAGAATAACAATATTTATATAGCAAACTGCTCTATTAGGTCAAGTGCAAGCGCGGTTAAGTTTGGTACTGGTTCGTATGGCAGTTTCAAAAATGTGACTATAGAAAACATTAAGGTTTATGATACTTTCCGTTCGGCTATTGCAATCGAATCGGTTGATGGTGCCGAAATAGAAAACATAAAGGTTTCGAATATAGTAGCTGTTAATACAGGAAATGCCATTTTGATTCGGTTAGGTCACAGAAATGGGGAGAAGCCCGGTTATATCAAAAATGTTTCTATCAAAAATGTAAAAGTACAGGTTCCTTTTGGACGTCCGGATATTGATTATGATTTGCGCGGACCGGAGGTAGATTATTTTCATAACCCTTTCCCTGCTTCGATTGCGGGAATTCCGGGGCATGCTATAGAAAATGTTACTTTAGAAAATATTGAAATCATTTATCCGGGAAGAGCTTCCAAAGGAATGGCGTATTTGCCTTTGAGCCGATTAAAAGATGTTCTTGAAAATGAAAAAGGCTATCCTGAATTTACGATGTTTGGCGAGTTGCCTTCTTGGGGATTTTATGTTCGACATGTCGATGGAATAGAAATGAAGAATATAAAATTGGTTTTGGAAAAAGAAGATTTCCGTCCTGCCTTTGTTTTTGATGATGTAAAAGGACTTCGCATGGAAAAAATCGAAGTTCCTTCAGATAAGGTAAATCAAATTATTTTTAAAGATGTTCCTTCAAGCAACCTTGATACCGAAGCTTTAAAAAGGAAGAGCGAACCGGCACAAAATACGTTTGTTTTGCCGACCAAATAATTTAGATTCAATAATTTTAAATAAGATTTGAAAATAATCTTTTATGACTATCCGTTAATAATACCAACCCAAAATTTTGTTGGCTTATTAAAAAACAAAAGTTTTTTTCTCTTAAAACCATTAAGTAATTAAGCTTCATTAAGCCTAAAAACTTAATTTTCTTAATATCTTAATGGTTAAAAATATTTTTTTTTGGTCATCTTAGCGGACAGTCATATAATCTTTTAATATATAAACAAATGACAAAGAAACTTGTATTAACTGTAATCGTCTTTTGCATTTCATTGACTGCTATAAGCCAAAAGATTTATGATGTCAAGAAATATGGAGCCAAAGGAGATGGTAAAACCAATGATGCTGTTGCGATTCAAAAGGCAATAGACGCCTGTAGTGTAACAGGAGGACGAGTGTTGATTCCTGCTCCGTTTACGTTTTTGACAGGGCCTTTCAATGTGAAATCGAATGTGGATTTATATATTGAAGGAGGCGCAAAAATTTTAGCAAGTCCTGACGAAAAATTATATACAGAAAGTGCTTTTCGTGATAATAAAGGCGAAGGTACTATTTGGATTGGCGGAAAAAATATCGAAAACTTTAGCATTAGCGGAAGCGGTAAAATTGATGGAAATGGAATTTCGTTTATGGGAGCCGAGGAGGACGATGCTTATGTGTTGAAACCTTTCAACGTATTGGATCCGAGACCTCATGTCCTAACAATCATTGGCGGAAAGAATATCAGGATAAAAGATGTTCATATTGGAAATTCGGCTTATTGGACGGTGCATCTTATTGGTTGCAACGATGTGGTTGTTAGCGGAATTACTTTGCTCAACAGTTTGAAAGTCCGCAACAGCGACGGAATCGACGTTGATCATTCAAAAAATGTTCGTATCAGTGATTGTTATATCGAAAGTGGGGACGACTGTATCTGTCTAAAAAACAGAAGAGAATTTGAAGAATTTGGCGCTTGTGAAAATATTACGGTTACCAATTGTACGATGACCAGCAGTAGTTGTGCTATCAAAATTGGTTCCGAAAATATGGATGCTATCAGACAAGTGGTGTTCAATAATTGCATTATTAAAAAGAGCAATCGCGGGGTAGGAATTCAAAACAGAGATGAAGGAACGGTGAGCGACGTTATTTTTTCAAATATGATTATCGAAGGCCGCTTGACTACCGATACCTGGTGGGGAAAAGCAGAACCTATTTACATAACAGCCTATCGCCGTGCAAAGGGCAATCATAAAGATGCTAATTGGCGTTTTCCAAAAGGAGCAACTGAAGGCAAAGTGGGAGAAATTCGAAATATTTATTTCACCAATATCCAATGTACTGGTGAAAACGGAGCTTATGTAAGTGCCGAATCCAAAGACAAAATTAAAAATGTTGTTTTTGACAATGTGAGTGTTTTTATTGATAAAACAACCACTAACCCAGGCGGACTTTACGATCGTCGTCCTTGTGAAGCTGATGGTTTTATAAAAGGAAGCACATCCGGTTTTTATTTTGATGCCGTCGAAAGTGTAAAATTGCAAAACTGCTCTGTACAATGGGGGAAAAACAAACCTGATTATTTTAAATATGCAGTTGAAAGTAAAAATGTGGATTCACTAGTGATAAATAATTTGGAAGGACAATCAGCTTTTCCGGAGAAACTGGAAACTGTGAAAAAACAATAAACAGGGAATGAAAGGATAGTTTGAATAACTGAAGTTTTTAAATTAGCAGATATAAAATGTAAAGATGCACTGTAGAGATGCACTGCAGTGCATCTTTCTACGTGACGTGTTTAAAAGTAACATAGTATTTCAAAGTAAAAAACAAACAATGAAAAACAATATAATCGCAAAAATAGTCCTGGGAGGTTTATTAGTCAGTGGAATTCATGGCTTTGCGCAAAAGACAACTTTAGAAGTAAACATTGATAAAACCGTTACAAAAATTAAACCGACAATGTTCGGTTTGTTTTTTGAGGATATCAATTTTGCCGCCGATGGAGGATTGTATGCCGAGATGGTTAAAAATCGATCTTTCGAGTTTGATAAACCGTTGATGGGATGGGATCAGCCTAATACTAAAAGAAGTTCTTTGAATAAGCAGTCGGGTGTTGCGACGCCGATCAAAGAATTGAAAAATAAAACCAATACTAATTTTTGCAGAATTCTTATAAATGATCCTCAAGGGTATGCGATCATTAATGAAGGATTTAGAGGAATGGGCGTTAAAAAAGAAGCGAAGTACAATCTTTCTTTGAAAGCAGCCAATCATGATGGAGCAATCAAAAAAATAATTATTCAGTTTATTGATAAAGACAAAAATGTAATTGGAGAGACCAATATTGTACCAACATCAGACGAATGGAAAAACTATTCTGCACAATTTGCAGCAACACAAACTGAAGCCAAGGCAAAATTGAAAATCACTTTTGAAGGAACTGGGACTATTGATTTGGACATGATTTCGGTATTTCCAGAAGACACTTGGAAGAACAGAAAAAACGGATTGCGAAAAGACATTGTACAGCTTTTGTATGATATGAAACCAGGATTTTTGCGTTTCCCTGGCGGTTGTATTGTTGAGGGAAGAACGTTGGCAGACCGCTATCAATGGAAAAATTCGGTTGGAAATGTTGAGGACAGAAGAACGATGATGAACCGTTGGAACGTGGAGTTCCCCAGTAAACAGACTCCAGATTATTTTCAAAGTTTCGGACTTGGATTTTACGAATATTTTCAGCTTTCAGAAGATATTGGCGCAACGCCATTGCCTATTTTAAGTTGCGGAATGGCTTGCCAATACAACACGGGGGAATTGGCACCAATTGCAGAATTGGATCCTTATGTGCAAGATGCGTTAGATTTGATCGAATTTGCAAACGGCGGAGTTGATACGCCTTGGGGCAAAGTGCGTTCGGATATGGGGCACCCAAAACCGTTCAACTTAAAACTAATAGGTGTTGGTAACGAACAATGGGGGCCGGATTATATTGAAAGGTATAAAGTTTTTGAAAAAGCGATTAAATCAAAATATCCAAATATTACTATCGTGTCGGGTAGTGGACCGTCTCCGGATGGGGAGTTTTTTGACTATGGTATGCAGGAACTCAAAAAACTGAATGCCGAACTCGTAGATGAACATTATTATAAAAATCCTCAATGGTTCAGGGAAAATGCGACCCGTTATGATAACTACGACCGTAAAGGACCGAAAGTATTCGCGGGAGAATATGCTGCCCAAAGCGGTTCCTCCGGGCCAAATCCAAGAAACAAAAATAATTGGGAATGCGCATTCTCTGAAGCGGCTTTCATGACCGGATTGGAGCGCAATGCCGAAGTGGTTAATTTGTGTTCCTATGCGCCACTGATGGCTCATGAAGAGGCTTGGCAATGGGCACCGGACATGCTTTGGTTCAATAATTTGCAGGTAATTGGGACAGCCAACTATTATGTCCAAAAGTTGTTTTCAGCCAATAAGGGAACCGATTTATTAGCGATCACCAATGACGGAAAAGCATTAACAGGGCAAAACAATCTCTATGCTTCTGCCGTGAAAGATATGAATACCAAAGAAGTGATTGTAAAATTAGTCAATACAGCAGCAACAACTCAAGAAGTTACGATTGATTTAAAAGGAAGTAAATTGGCCTCAAAGGGGACTGTAATTACGCTAACCAGCCCAGATTTACAAGATGAAAATACTTTTGCCGAGCCTACAAAAATAAGCCCGAAAGAAAGCGAATACAAATTGAAAGGCGAGAAAGCAACAATGAGTTTGCCTGCATACTCAGTAAATGTTTTGAAATTGAAAATGGAGTAAAAGAAGTCTGAATCGAGAGTAAAGGGAAATACTTTTTATATGAACCTCCAAAATCTAAAAACTTTGGAGGTTTAACTCTGATGTGAATAAATTTTTAATTCTATGGTTTAATTTCTTTTTTATTAGTGAAGATATTACACTTGTTTTAATTCTAAATCTAAAGTTTTTTTAACCCCTTCATTAATAAGTATAATATTTGATGGATATTCTTGCTTGAAAATAATATTTCGTTTTCCGCAATACTAAGTCCATTCAATTCCGAAATTTTCCGTACATCAAATTTTGACACCTCTGTTTTTAATACGTTAAAGTCAGCATAGTCGCATTTAGAATTGACATAACTTTTAAATTCGCTTAGAAATTCAGTATTGTATTGAAAATCATTAGTTAACTCTTCAACCGCGTCACCTTTAATTAGCCTTATTAGTTTTTCTGTCGCTCCACCAAATCCTCCGACTAAAAAGAGAGGCTTACTTTCTTTTAAAGTGTAAATAGCTTCTTCAATAACTCCCGGTATATATCCTAAATAATTTGTAGTTTTTCCTCCAACTAAAATTCTAGCTGAACAATCTTTTGCCATTTGAATTCTCATTTCTTTGAAACATTCGCAAAAGGAATATCGATCTTCTATACACTTGGAAGGATTATATTCTTTTTGTTCATCAATTGAAACAGTTTCTGGAACCAAAACTTCTTTGATTTCAATTTGTTTTGAATGAAAATCTATCCTAACATCACGTGTTAAACGTTTAGTATTCGGAAACACAAAATAGTTAACAAACTTAAAATCTTTATCATTTGTCTTTTTATATTGGTTCGAAAGTTCAGAGAAATAGTTAGTAAATCCATTTTCTCTTAAGTCGCCACCATATAAAGCTGTTCCGTCATTAGCTATAATATACCTTGCAATTTCAATTGAAATATCATTCAAATGTTGTTCAGAAAATCCTATTTTCTCCAAATCTTCATTTATTGACACTGAAATGGCAATTTTTTTTTGATTTAATACTTTTAATTTTTTAGCTTGTTTTTTTTCTTGCGAAATTAAATCAGAGTCCACTCCTGATATATCTATTTTATCTTTTTTCATAAGTTCAAATTAATAGGAGTTGTAAATTCTACATCTTCATCTAATTCATTTAAAATGTCCAGTTCTTCTAGTCCTAAGGGAGGGTCAGGATACAATATGATTAGTTTTTTTTCTCCTAAATCTTCTTTATACTTCTTTATATCTAAAAAGTTAAATAACTCAGGAGGAGAAGTTATCACTTTAATTTCATTTTGACTATTTGTCCCCATATTTGAATACCCTTCTAAAAGTCTATTTTGATATAAATTATTTAAAACCTGATACAATGTCAAATTTACAATTTTATAAAACCCTATTATCTCTTTCTTACCGACAACAGTTGTTGGCATATTTCCTAAATACGGAAATGCTCTTTTTTCGCCTATTAAGATATTATGAACAACTACTATGGGAGATTTATGTTTCTTTGCAATTAATATTTCACGTCGGCACCATTCTCTGTTAGAATATTCGTCTGTGTGAAAGACTACCAGAGCTGAGTGTTTAATTTCTTGCTCAAACTGTTCAGCAAAATCATATCCATTGGCAATATCAACAGTATCAAAAAACACATCAAGTTTAAGATTGTTCTCGATGAATTGTTTAAACCTGATTGTGGTAGTTTCACCATCTTTTTTAGCGTGACTTAAAAACAACTTCACAGGAGAACCTATTCTATGATGTTCTTTATCCTTTTGTTTAGGATGAAAATTTAAAATAAGCCTAGAACAATCATGTAATAATTCTGTTTTAATTTTTTTAATAGACTTTTCTAAATCTTTTTTAACTTGGAGATTTAAATCTTTGTCAAAAAACTTTGTTCCATCAGTAAATTGAAGAGTGCTTAGTCCACAGCCTATAGAATAAGCTTTGTTACAAAGTGAAATCGGAAATATTCTATTATCATCATCTATTTTCCTAGAAAGACCTTCAGTATATGAGCGAAAATCTTCATCCAAAATATACTCCTCATCTATAAGTAACACGAGAGCGTTCTTTTCTGCATTGGACAAGTTTATTTCTAAAGGTTTATTATCTTCTAGTTTTGCATATCGAAAATAAACAGGAATGCTAATCCCTCTTGATAGAGGGTTTTGATAATCTCTACAAAATGTGGAATATAATTCTTCTGCAATTTTTTTCCCAGATTCAAAATTGGGATGCCAAACTATATATATATTTAGTGGATATTTAATATTATTCATTGGTGTCTTTTGTCATTTGTTTTAATGTATTATCTAAATTATCCGAATGAGTATTTCTCCTTCCAAATGCGAGTTCAATATATTCTTGTATTTTTACCCTATCATCTGTCCAATCTCTTATAACTGCATATTCTGATATGAAATTGTCCGCCAATCTAGCTGGCATTAAATCATAAGTAGCTTTATCTGTACCAAAATCTGGATGATTGGGTAATATTAAGCCTAATAATCCAGAATACTTATCTCCAACTTTATAATTCAATGCCCCGGATATTTCCCAATCAATATGTTTCCGATGTTTAGTGTTAAGACCTATTAAAACAACCAAAACAGTTGTGTCTGCCAAATAACCTCTTTGAATTAACTGTTTGATATATCCATCCGAATTATCGGAATCAATATCCCCATCTTCGACAGATTTGTGTGTTATTAAATCTCCGAATAAATTCTTGAACCTCTCCTTGTAGTCTTGATCTTCATAATGATAATAGCTTATAAATGTCTTCCTTTTAATCAGTTCTTTTGGGAGAGTTGAATTCCAATTAAACCCACCATTAGTTTTGCGTATAAATGAACAAATTCTTGACCAGCCACCAATTTTTCTTTCGGCGCAACAAAAAGTTTTTCCTTTATTAGCTTGTTCTACCAACCACTGACGATTTTTAACCATTGCATCACCTATATACTCTTCAAAATCATCGTGGACTACAACTTTTTCAATTGAATTCCCTTCTTCATTAAAGGATATTTTTGTAATGACATAATCTTCCCATTTAGCCATAATGTTTTTGTCTTAAATTAATTGTATAGATCATTTATGAAGGTATCCATTACACCTGAGAGAGGATTTGTATAGCTTCCGTAATCGCTCATCATTTTTGTTTCAAGTAGAATTTCTTTATCAATTTTTGAGATTCTACTAATCAGGTTGTTTAAATCATAAATATCTCTAACAATAGTAGCAGATCTTACATACTCTGGTAATCCTCCTTTAGGAATTCCCTTAAGACATAACACAAACAAGTCGGTTTTATCATAACCGTAACCTATTTCAAAAGGGACCCAAGAAGAATACAATGTATTGGGAGAAACTAATACAAGCATATGAGAACTGTTGTTTATTCCTTTTCTGATAGAATCAGTAACAGCCTTAGCATTATTAGATTGGTGATGGATTCTCAAATCTCCATCATAGGCGTCAAAATAAACATCAATACCTGCTTCTATCAAATAATCTGTAATCTTCTTTGCAGCATCTTTATCTTTCTGTTGGTGCGATATAAAAACACATTTTATATCCAAAGACAAAACCTTATTTCTAGATTCATATTTTGTTGGGTGATAATATCGGTTTAAAGCCATTTAATTAAAATAATTTTGTCTGTTCATACTCTTTCCAATGAATTGGTGTACCATTTATTCCTAATTCGTATTTACTTGTTATCATCCTAATCAGATCTTCTGCTAATGACTCATTTCTAATTGTTATATAATCTCTATGCCGTGTCCCAGGGCAAAGTTCCAGATATTCATCTGGAACTTTCCAAGCATTCATTCCCAGATATAAAAAGTAATTAGATATTAAAACATATTCACCGCTTAGATCTTGTTTAAGATTTCCTTCGTTTATTTGTCCATCATATAAGCTATGGTGAGAATCTAATTGAAACCACTCATCATTTTCATTGTGGTAAATATTATCTCCATGTATTTGTTTTAAACTACCATTCAAAATAGGCTTTTTGTAGCTAAATCTCTCATCTTTCCAATATTCTTGAAAAGTTAATTTTTCCGTTACTTTCATTAGAAAAATCAAATGATTTAGCAATTTATTTTCAACAGCTCCTGTTCCAATAACCCAATCTCCGACAATTGCTTTTTTTCTTATATGAGGTTTACAACAAGCTAATGTACAATACTCTCCGAATGGATTTGGAGCAAAACCATAATCACGAGTAATTTTGTATGCATAAATACTCATTATTGACAACCAATTCTTTTAACATTATTTACTGGTATTCTAGGAGATCCATTTGAACCACACCACCCAACATCTTTACCCTCTAAAGCATCAATTATTTTTTCAGAATTCCAGCCAACTAGACCGTCACCAAATTTTTCCAAATTCTCAGGAATATCCGAATCTTTACCTCCATGCATGAATACACCAACAATTCTTTTTCCTAGTTTAGCAGCTTGTTCAATTTCCCAATTCACCCATTCTCTCGAATGAGTCTGCGAACCAATTAGCACGACAACAGTTCCTGCCCAACGCATTTTCATTCTCAAAAGTCGTTTCAACGTCTGTTCAGGAATTTGTTTTTTATCTAACCTATCTTGGTTTTTGGGATTAGCTCTTATAGAACTGTTCCTAATACCATATTCTTTACCAGCCAATAACTTTGTAAAACTTGTAACAGCATCATCATCTTTATGGTGATGACTTATAAAAACATTTTTTGATGTACTCATAATCTATAATATTTTTTAAATTAGATTATTAATCTCCCATTTAGGAGGAAAGAAATAATTAATTTCTTCTTTCTTCTCTATTTTAAATTTCTGTTTTATACGTGTTCGATTTGAAACTCCCACAATTTCAGGATGAAACATTCTAGAATATTTATCCACTTCACAAAAAACATTCTGACAATCAATTAATTGTAGACTCCTGCCTCCTAAATTCTGAAATTTTATCCCTAATCTTTCAAATTCTTTTTGTTGATTGTCTGCCATCATTTTTATAATATCTTCATAATTATAATCTCCTAAACTTGTAAAACATTTGGTAATGCCATCTTTTGCTCCTGGTCCAGCTTTTACAAATTCCATTTCACTAAAATTAATGAGATTACTATAATTGAGATCAATAGTATACTGATAGGCTAAAAACTCACCTATTGTGGGATAAGATAATAATAATTCATATATGTCTTTCATAGATTTACATTGTTGAAGTGTATGGGGGAGTTTATCATTTATCATTTTTTCTATTAGTAATAAATGATTTTGATGTTTTCTTTCTTTTCCAAAAAAAGATTTTCCAGATGCCATTATGTAAGCGGGAGAATATATAGGTTCTTTATTTTTCAGTACTTCTAGCAGTAATTTATCATAAGCTTTAAAGGAATAATTTTTAAATGAGATTTCTCCTAACTCTTCTTGTAGAAATTCCCACGTAGAAATTCTATTAAAGATTTTGAATAAAACTATGCGGAAAAATAATTCATCAGGCTCCTGACTTCCATTATAGATGATATTTTTTATTAAAAATTGACTTACTCTATCGGTAGCACGGTATACATTAGTAAATTTGTAATTATTAAGAATATAATCATCTGACCAAGGATATTCATCATTCTTAATTCTTTTAAAAAAAATATCTTGTCTTTTTGAGATGAATTCCCAATATGTATCATATACAATACTAGGTTTAGGTTTTGTTTTTTTTATTATGATTGAGTTTTTTTTAGGATTCGTTATTGTTTCTGTTATCATCACTTTTTATTTGAAACTTTAATATTTACCTAAGTAGGTTAACTTTTTGTTTTTAATACTGACCATAACTCGGCCTCCATTATTATTCTTCAATTCGTCAAAAACCTTATATGAATTTATAATTGCTGTTTCCCATTGTTTTTGCGTACAATTTTCTACTTCAATACCACTAACTAGCTTTTGGATTGTTTTTAGAACTTCAGTGTCTACGTTGTTACTATATTTAAACAATTGATGATCCATAGCGTAGTTATAAATATATAAACTAACTAATTCTTCCGTAATAGCAGCTCTTGCACCATCTTCCACTTCATCTGTGGCATCATCACTTTTTCGTTTAATTTCCATTAATTTTCTTATCACAGGAGACCATCCCAGATAAGCAACATAGCCTAGATGAAATATATCATGAAATCGGTAACCATCATCTTTATGAGAATTATCTGTAATATCATTACCCAATTGTTTAATAGTAGTATTATTCATAATCCTTACTTTTTCCTTTCCACTTTCATTAATAATCTTAAATTCTACTTCAAATTCTCTCGGAAATTGTTCCGCTTTAGGGTATTTTTCATCATAGACTATAAAATTTTCAGGTTGTTCCGAATCAAAGCGATCTTTAATTTTTTTTAAATTCTCTTTAGCTATTTCTTCTAGATTTAAATTATTCTCGGTAGCTATTGTAGAAATATACCAAAGTACATCACCTAGTTCTTCTTGTAATTTCTTCGAATAGTTTACATAAGCATTGCCATCTCTTAAATTTTTCTTTAATTCTGTAATAACAGATCCAGCTTCGCCAATTAATCCTAAAAAAGGCACTATATTATTGACGTCTTTTCCTTTGACATAATCTTGGATAGTATTTTTTGCTTGGTTTTGATATTCTGAAAATAACATATTACTTTTTTAAGATTAATAAGACAAATGCATTTATACAAATATAGTTAAATAATAGTTTTTTTATTACGTAAAACTGTAGTATTAATTACCTCTAATGAGATATTTAAAAATAATAGACATAAAATTAAGAATACAAAATATACCTTCTTAACGTTTTATTTGTTTGAATCTTTGAAATACATATTTTTAAAAATTCTCATCGTGCAATACTATACCTCACTTTTATTGAAAATCCAGTGATTTTCACTATCCATGTAAGTTGTTACATAAAGTTGTCTATCTTCCTACTATTATATCTATCTCAATTAAATTTATAATTCACAAAAAAAAGAGACTCGAAGTCTCTTTTGGAATTATTTATTAATTAGTTTTTCAAGTCTTGCTGTCATCTCATCTTTCTCTTTCAACATGCGCTCATATAAAGCAATCTTCTCTTCGTGCAATTGGATAATTTTTTCAATTGGATTGTAATTATTAATTACAAATCCAATTGCGCTATCATTGTTGTTAAAAGTATTTGCAATAACATTTACCGCTTGCTCCTCATCAAAATTCTGAAACGCTTCAACAGGAATTTTTAATGAATTCGAGATTTGTTTCAGTAGACTGTCTTCAATTACATCTTTTTGCTCCAGCATGGAAATTTTCTTCTGGTTCCAGTCTTCACCCAGATCATAAGCCAGTGCTTCCTGTTTGATGCCAAGCATTTCTCTGAAACGTTTCACGTTTCTTCCCTGATGAATTTTCTGTTCCATAATGAGTGTTAGTTTTCTGAAGGCTCAAAGATAAGGCCATCTGCATTAAAAAGTCTGAATTTCAAAGATAAAAAAATATCTGTAAAATATCCCTTTTGTCAGATATTATACCAAACGAATTTATTTTTTAGTCCAAAATGCTCTGGTATAATGCCGATGTAATATGAAAATAGACTCCCGATAACAATCGGGAGTCTATATTGAATATACAATCGGTATTATATCCGCATTTGGAATAGTTTATCCTTTTCAAAGAAAGGAACTTCGCTAATCAATATTAAACTTCGCATCATGAAAACCTTAGAAAAATATTCATTTCCAAAACTCGAAAACGAGTTTTTAGAAAATATACTGTGCCAAGTGGTCACTAATCATAGTATCGTCCAGATGTTCTTTACCAGGCAGAACACTTCGATGTTTTCCCACCTCATTATCCATGCCGAAAAAAAGAGCGATGCAGAACAGTTACAGCAGAACAAATGGGTCAAAAAAGTTAGAAAGCAATACCATATCAATGTCTATTTTTTTTATTCAGCAAAGCTTCACTATCGCTTTTCTTTGGGACAGCCCTTTGTTGAGTGGTACTGCCGGCCTTCGGCTCTTATCTATCAAAATAAAGAATTGGGAAATCCGCTTACCATTACGCGAAATTGGAAAAAATACAAAAAGGAGTTTCAGGGGTTTCAAGAGCGCTTTTACAATGATCATGATCTTTACAAATCACAGCTTAATAACCTGATTTCGGAAGGGGCTTCAAGCAGTGTATTTACATCCTATGCACGATTAATCGAATATGATCTGGAATATTTGGAAGAATTATATTCAGGAAACAATTGCAATTCGTTGTGTTTAGAAGAAAGAATTAGTAAGCTTACAGAGTACATTCCTGAGATTCAAAAATACTTTGTAAAAAGCAGCACCAATAAATATTATCTAACGGATCTGTTTGCAAAAGCAAAACGGGCTCTTGCCGATGATGATGCATTTTATGGAAATGAAATGTGCGAAGCCGTCACAATTGCAGAACAAAATCTTTACCGCCTAATCGTAGAACGCTTTGACGAATTAAAGAAGTTGATAAAAAAAGACTATTTTAAGAAACCTGAGGTTTCATCTGAGGATAACAACAAGCCGAAAGATGAAATCCTTGACACAGCTATCGAAACCATTCTAAATTCCGCTGCAGTCGAACAGATTTATTTGTACCATCAAATTACGTATGGTGAAAAGACAATATATTATCTAATGTTGATTGCGAATGCTGTCGGTAACGAAAAATTAAAATCGCTAACCCAATCCTTAAAGAGTAAAATGGGAGGGGGGTATGATTTTGTATTGCTAAGCCACAGCCGTCTGTGGATTCAGGAGAATCTCTATCAGTATCAGGATTTCTTTGCCGGCATCATTCAGGGCAAAAAACCGATCTATTCATCAAGCCAGTACCATCCGGAAGTACATTGGGAAGTGCCTCATGAACCTCATCACGCAGATTTATATTTTTATTATACGGCAGCCAAGAATACAGCTTTTCAGTTTTTTGCAATAGCCAATAATGCTAAGGACAATTATCAGGGTGCAGACAACCTTTTTTCATTGTTTTTTCTGTCCTTTTGCCGAACCTACATTTTTGTAAAAACATACTACTTGCCAAATTATCTGTCAAGTCAGGCATTGTGGGAACTGTGCATCTACGCAGACCCCGACATCCGAAAATACAATTATTTGACAGAACAGTTCTGGACAGATTTTTTTCCTTACTTGGACAAACACAGAACCATTGATCACCGTCTGTCAAGACTCGACAAAGAAAAGGTCAATCAAATGAACATAATTGTTGAAAAACTGAAGTATGAACTGTATAATTTGGTTATTAAAGGCAAATTGTTAGCGGATTCTGAACAAGAATGATTTAATGAAATTAATTGAACCCGTTGGGTGAAATTGTTTTTTGATGATAAATTTTCGTCAGTTCGAGGCATCATTTTTATTTTAAAAACAGCAATATAAATGACGTTCAAGTAGCTGTTGATCCTGATATCGCACTATCTACGCCCAATATTGTCATTCCGACGAAGGAGGAATCTCCACAAGTAGCTCGACAAACAAAGTCTTCAACAGTACGGAATAGCACGCGGAGATTCCTCCTTCGTCGGAATGACAAACTTGCGGATAATTGTGATGTTGAAAAACGTCATTGGTAGTGATTTTCGTTAGAAAACCGTATCGAGAACAAGAAAATTTGTTATCAAAAACGGTTCTCGATACATTTTTTGCTTCATTTCATTGCGCAAAAAACACTCGAACTGACGTTTTTGATAATTTCACCCAACGGCTTAATTGATTTAAAAACAAAATTATGAGAACAAATGACATCGAAAATCTAGAGATTAGCAGAAAATTGATTACTACATGCCTGAGTACATTGAGACCGACAAATGACAAAAGTGAGGTTTATAACGCGCAGATAAGGTTTTATGATTACTATGAGCTTGCCTCGGTTATAAGGAACCTTATGAAGCTTTGTATAGTGGCACTTGATCAGGATTGTGCTGAAGTTCCAACCACAATTAAAAACCAATCAATAGACGTAGGGCTTATACTGGGTATTACCCTGCAATTATTCCCAATTGATGAATTTGAACTGCTCAATGAAGTCAATAAACTACGTCTAAAGCAATCGATTCAAAAAGATTCTGATAAATAAATCGAGTATTCCATTCGTTTTACAGAAATTAATTAGTGCTAATTTACTTCGTCAGTTCGCTATCGCTTGTGTGTGCAATTTGTGGAAAAAAAATCAGGACGTGATAATATTCTTTTTGTATTTAGAGTTTTTTTAATTGTGACCTCGACGGAACAAATTTCAATATTTTTTATGGACGATTTGAAGAAATTGGCTTACCATATGTAGTTTCTGCCTTCATTGGCTTCTATACTATTTACTGACACCATTGATATATTCTGAAAGTCTCAGGAACCATTTAGCTTAGTCTTTGAATCGTCCTGAAATAACTATACAGGTTATTAAATAAATCCTATTATAGGACGATTCAAAGCCCACTCAAAGCCCACTCAAAGCCATGGATAGTGTATGAATAGTGTATGAAAAATATTATGTAAAATAGGCCCTGTCTTGGCGGTGAAAGGCTGTTGCTTATTTTTCCTCAAAGAGGATGTATCTATGCTTCAGCAGAATCTTTTAATGCTAAAATAAAAGCATTTAGAAGTCAGTTTAGAGGAGCCAGAAAAATTGATTTTTTCTTGTTCAGATTATTCAATCTTTTTGCCTGATCCCCCGCTGACGTGAGCGCAATGTCATTAAGTTAAGGATATAGTCATCGTTTTGTCATTCCGAAGAATGAGGAATCTCACTAGTGACTCACGTTACGTGATTTCTCCTTAGTCAAAATTGACATAAAAAGAGCTTAACTTAATGACATTGCACGAGCGATAGCGAATTGGCGAAGCAATCTCCGCAAGTAATTCCGCAATCAAAATCCCCAATCTTTGTCGAGCTTCAAACGGAGATTCCTCCTGCGTCGGAATGACAGACTGGGCGTAAAACCAAATGAATTCAACAGTTCATCTCTTTCGAACACTTTTGGTGTCCCAGCTCTACAAAGTCTTCCAATGAAATGTTGTGCGAATGTCTCCGACTTCGCACCCGGAATCTAAATTAAATAGTCTATAAACAAAAAAAGCTCCAGATTTCTCTGAAGCTTTGTCTTAGTATTGGAAACTATTATTTGTTATCCTTGTCTATTTCTTTAATTATTTCTTTTGCCGATTTTATGACATTATTATTTATTTGAATTATCATATCTGTTTGTGCGCTACAATTCAAGAGTAATCCCTTTACTTTGGAAGAAGAGTAGATTGCTTTATTTATTATATCTGGATTCCCATCTGGTTTTAGTGTTTCAATAAGTTCATCAGCGATTTTAAAAACAAGTGAATTATAATAAATTTGCCAGTCATCTTTTGTTGGAACTACTTTTTGATAATAATCTAAAATTTTAGTTTTTAACTTTCTGTCTTTTATTAAACCGATTTTTCCACTAGAACGAAATCCTTCATAATTTCCCGTATTTCTAATTTTAAAAATAGGATTTATGTTCATTTGAATTCTATTAGTATCATTTATTTTTTTTAGACTATCCATTTTTTGTAGCGTTAAATTTCCATAAAATTTGCAGCCTTGTGAAGTGGTTTTTAGATAAGAATTTTGCCTTTCCAGATCTTTGATATCATTGTTCAAATCAACTCTTAAATCTTCCAAAAACTCTTTAACTTCTTTTTGTTCGTGTTGATGTTCACTCCAGCTGTGAAGCCAAATTGAAAGTGATACTGCAAAAACGATAATGAAAATTTCAATTGTTATTTCTTTTAATTTTTCAATAAAACTATGCTTTGGCTCCTTTGCGGTTTTGTAAATTTTTGTTGTGTGTTTAATGATTTCGTCTTGCATTTTATAATTTTAAGTTAATTATTGAAAGATTTTTATTAAAAATTGATGTCAATAAACAAATATGCGAAAGTTTCTCCTAAATACAAAAAAATACAGATATCAATCACTTGTCGTTAAATTGCGCTAAATTCCTTAGACATGTTTGGCTTACGCGAAAAAATGAGGTGGAGTTTATACAAAAGAAATAAAAAAAGCTCCAGATTTCTCTGAAGCTTTCTAGTAGTCCGCCGCGGCGGAGACTCGAACCTGTGTCCGCCGCGGCGGATATGAGTCTGACGAGTTATAAATTACAAATAAGATTTGTTATAAATCCCTAACTTTTTTGAGATGTAGTACTACAATCCCTAATTTTAGGGCATAAAAAAAGAGAACTTAAATTAGTTCTCTTTCTTAGTAGCGGGAACAGGACTCGAACCTGTGACCTTCGGGTTATGAGCCCGACGAGCTGCCTACTGCTCTATCCCGCGATGTGCGTTTTGTAATCTCAATAAGGCTACCTTAGTAGCGGGAACAGGACTCGAACCTGTGACCTTCGGGTTATGAGCCCGACGAGCTGCCTACTGCTCTATCCCGCGATGTTTCGGGTGCAAATATACGACGAAAAACAACACTTTCGACAAAAATTAAAAAAAAAGTTTTGTTTTATCTATTGGCTTGATATGACTACCTTTGCGCAATAAATTTTTAGAAAGAATGTCACATAAAGCAGGTTTTGTAAACATCATAGGGAATCCAAACGTTGGGAAATCAACACTAATGAACGCTTTTGTTGGTGAAAGATTGTCGATTATCACGTCAAAAGCACAAACAACACGTCACAGGATTCTTGGAATCGTGAATGGAGAGGATTTTCAGATGGTATTGTCTGATACTCCCGGTATTATCAAGCCGGCCTATGAAATGCAGGAGGCAATGATGGATTTTGTGAAATCCGCTTTTGAGGATGCCGATGTTTTGATTTACATGGTCGAAATTGGTGAACAGGATTTGAAAGACGAAGCTTTTTTCAATAAAATCATCCATTCGAAAATCCCTGTTTTGCTATTGCTGAATAAAATTGATAATTCCAACCAAGAACAATTGGAAGCACAAGTGGCTTTTTGGACGGAGAAAGTGCCAAATGCAGAGATTTACCCAATATCGGCGTTGCAGAATTTTAACGTGCCGGAAGTGTTTCAAAGAATCATTTCGTTATTACCGGAATCACCTGCCTATTATCCAAAAGACCAATTGACGGACAAACCGGAACGTTTTTTTGTAAACGAAACCATTCGTGAAAAAATATTGTTGAACTACAGTAAAGAAATTCCGTATGCGGTGGAAATCGTAACCGAAGAATTTTTCGAAGATGAAAACATCATCCGAATCCGTTCGGTAATTATGGTGGAGCGTGATACCCAAAAAGGAATCATCATAGGTCACAAAGGTGCCGCCCTGAAAAAAGTAGGAACAGATGCCCGTGCCGATTTAGAGAAATTCTTTGGCAAACAAATTCATATTGAGTTATACGTGAAAGTAAACAAAAACTGGAGAAGCAACGCGAATATGCTGAAGCGTTTTGGGTATAATCAGTAGGGGCAGGTCGCGACCTGTCCGTACAGGTACAGGATGAAAATAATAATTTTAAAATCAGTGTTGGAATTTATTCTAATGCTGATTTTTTTTTAGCCCAGATCGAAATGGAAACCCCGCAGTGAAAAAAGGTTGTTGTTCCTGTGGTTGCTGAGCGACCGGAGGAAGCTCCTGCAAGTGCATTGGAACAACTCTTTTTTGAACGAGGAGTTGCAATGTAGAGCTGGATTGGCTCCTTATCATTGGGATTGTTTAATTTAGCTTTTGTCAAAAGTCTATTCATTAAGTACTAATGACTAATTACTCTGAAGAAATAATTTCCAAAAACACTTTTTCGATATCATTCATTTGTTTTTCGCCGTTGTGTCGAATTTGTTTGGCTATGACGTAGAGCAGGAACCAAGCGAAAACCATAAGCGACATTACTACAAAATCGTCGGCCGTGGATCTTTTGAGGACATAATCGGAGTAGGCGATGCCACAAAAAATGATGAATGTTCCCGCGATCATGAAATGCAGAAACATGAAAAAAGTCCATAAACCGGGGTCGGGGCCAAATAAACAGCGAATGTGGGTTTGGTTTTCGCCTTTGGACTGCATTTCGATATGAAGGTGCGGTGACCAATAGGCTTTTTTGATGCCTTTTATGTTGATCCAAATGTGGTATTCTTTTATTTTCAGAATAAAATCCGGAGAATTCGTGGTGGTGAAATGAATGAATTTTTGACGCAGTGAATCAATGTCCTGGTTGACTTCTTTGTAGAATCGCAAGCGCAAACGGATCTCGTTATTGGCATCCATAAAATTATAAATGAAGTGGTTAAGGGTGTGCAATACCATTTATGCATATAAAATAGTCTAAAGATGCGAAGTTATTTTTATTCAAGACAACGATAAAAATCATTGCATAGCCTTAGCTACGGAATTATTTTTTGAGGAAGTATTGGAGAAAAAGAACAAGTAGATTGGACTATTTTATATGTATAAATGGTATAACCTGGCGAATATACCAAAAAAATTGATATTCATGCTTTTATACACTACCTTTGCAGGCCGAAACTGGAAAGCAGTGTTCGGAAAAATTAATATCTAATTTAGATTATGAACAATATTGTTGCGATAGTAGGAAGACCTAATGTAGGGAAATCAACCCTTTTTAATAGGCTGATACAAAGAAGAGAAGCTATTGTAGATTCAGTATCTGGGGTGACCCGCGATAGAAACTATGGTAAAAGCGAGTGGAACGGAAAAGAGTTTTCCGTGATTGATACGGGTGGATATGTGCGCGGATCGGATGATGTTTTTGAAGGAGAGATCCGTAAACAGGTAGAATTGGCCATCGATGAGGCTGATGTTATCATTTTTGTTGTAGATGTTGAAGAGGGGATTACCCCAATGGACGAAACGGTTGCCAAATTATTACGCAAAGTGACCAAACCGGTTTTACTAGCCGTGAATAAGGTGGACAATGCGATGCGTGAGAAAGATGCCGTGGAGTTTTATAACCTGGGATTGGGCGAGTATTTTACTTTTGCGAGTATTTCAGGAAGTGGAACGGGAGATTTGCTAGACGCATTGATCGATGCTTTTCCTGTTAAACCGGAGCCTGTAAAGGAAGAAGTAGTTTTGCCTCGTTTTGCGGTGGTAGGGAGACCAAACGCTGGAAAATCGAGTTTTATAAACGCACTTATCGGTAAAGATCGTTTTATGGTTACCGATATTGCAGGAACTACCCGTGATGCTATCGATACTAAATTTGACCGTTTTGGTTTCGAATTCAACTTGGTCGATACAGCGGGAATCCGCCGTAAAGCCAAAGTAAAAGAAGATTTGGAATTTTACTCGGTGATGCGTTCGGTGCGTGCGATTGAACATGCCGATATCTGTATCTTGGTGATTGATGCAACCCGCGGATTTGAAGGTCAAGACCAAAGTATTTTTTGGTTGGCTGAAAAAAACCGTAAAGGACTTGTAATCTTGGTAAACAAATGGGATTTGATTGAAAAAGACACTATGTCAACCCGAGATTATGAAGAGAAAATCAAAAAGGAATTAATGCCATTTACCGATGTGCCTATTCTTTTTGTTTCGGCATTGACCAAACAACGTTTGTTGAAAGCTTTGGAAATAAGTGTTCAAGTGTTTGAAAACAGACAAAGACGTATTCCTACTTCAAAATTCAACGAATTCATGTTGAAAGTGATTGAATCTTATCCGCCACCGGCAATGAAAGGGAAGTATGTGAAAATCAAATATTGTATGCAGTTGCCAACGCCAACACCTCAGTTTGTGTTTTTTGCCAATTTGCCCCAATATGTAAAAGAGCCTTACAAGCGTTATCTTGAAAATAAGATTAGGGAAAATTGGGACTTTGCAGGAGTGCCGATAGATATCTATATCAGAGAAAAATAAATTGAATCCCGGGTAACCGGGATTTTTTTATTGCTTTTATTGTTTTTATGCTATTTTTGTTTTTAAGTTAAATGTTATACTATTTTATTGGTATAAATGGTATTATTATGTGTTCTTTATGAGGAAATAATAGATTTAATATTAAATACATTAGGATTATGAAATTTGAAAAATGTTTTGTCGCCTTTTTTGCTGTATTGGCTTTGGCTTCCTGTAAAAAAAATCAGGAGAAAAATGATTCGGTTTTAGAAAAACCCAACGTTCTTTTGATCGTTGCAGATGATTTAGGATTTAGTGACATAGGTTGTTATGGAGGTAATATTAATACGCCAGTAATTGACAACCTTTCGAAGGGAAGTCAGCTTTTTTCAAATTTTTACGTGCAACCTACATGTTCGCCTACACGATCTTCGCTTTTAACGGGTTGTGATAATCATGTCGCAGGTCTCGGTATTATGCACGAAATGGATTATCCGGAATTGCATAAATTAAATCTTCCGGAATATGCCGGGAGTTTGAATAAGTCCATTATCACATTACCAGAAATTCTGCGTGAAAATGGATACCATACTTACATGGTTGGAAAATGGCATTTGGGTGAAGACGCAGGTCAGAATCCGTTTGAACGAGGATTTGAGGAAACCTTTATTCTCGGCACTGGGGGAGGAAGTCACGCAAACGATCAAAGACCATTGTCTCCACTGCAATCCATGACATACACCCGAAATGGAAAAGTGGTAAAATTACCCGAAGATTTTTACTCAACGCGAAATTATACCGATTCGATTATAAAGTTTATTGACCGTAATAAGAACGATCACAAACCTTTCTTTGCATACCAATCTTTCACGGCAGTGCACGATCCCTTGCAGGCTCCTAAAGAATATATCGACAAATACAAAGGAAAATTCGATTCCGGGTGGGATGTGTTGAACTTAATGCGCTTCAATAATTTAAAGAAATTAGGCATAATCCCAAAAGATTTAAAAGAGGCTTATGTTAATCCGAGTATTCCCAAGTGGGATAAATTACCAAAAGAAAAGAAAGAAGAATTTGCCAGGGATATGGAGGTGTATGCCGCCATGCTTGATTATATGGACATGAGTATCGGACGAATTTTTGACTATTTGAAAAAAGAAGGCAAATATGACAATACGATGATTGTTTTTATGTCGGATAATGGTGCCAATGGTGCCGTGGCCGCTACATATCCAGGTAATGCAGATGGCAAATATTTAAGCACATTTGATAATTCGATGAAAAATAAAGGTTTGAAAGGATCTTTTGTTGAAATGGGTCCCGCTTGGGCTAAAGCATCCTCTTCTCCTTTTAGATTTTTCAAAGGATTTACGTCCGAAGGAGGAATTAAAGCGCCTTTGATTGTCAAAATGCCTGCTCAATCAGTAAATAACAACGGTAAATGGAATGCTGCTTTCGCACACGTTACCGATATTTTGCCAACCATTTTGGATTTGACGGGAGCAAAACTTCCTGAACAATACAAAGGAAAGAAAATAGCCAACAAATTCATAGGTAAATCAATGTTGCCTCTTTTGAACGGTACTTCGACCGTTTTGCATGAAGAAGGCATGGGTTGGGAACTTTTTGAAATGAAAGCATATAGAAAAGGAAAATACAAAATTTTGAGGCTTCCCGTTCCTTTCGGTACCGGAGAGTGGGAATTGTATGATCTTGATAAAGACCCTATAGAATCTAACGATTTGTCCAAAACCTATCCTGATTTTAAAGCAAATTTGATAAAGTCCTGGGAAGAGTATGCCAAAAATAATGGAGTGCACGATCATAAAGGTTTTTATGATAATTTTTACAAAACCAATTTAGGTCCAGGAAATGGTAAAGAGCGCGATTAATTTTTTATACTGATGAAAATCCCGGGTAACCGGGATTTTTTTTATGGTATAAATGGCTGTTATTGAAGTGTTTTTTTATTTTTTTTATTTTTTAATGTTAAAAAACAGGTGCGCTGTTAAACCATTCTTTTGTTTGTGTGTCTTACAGGCTGATCGTAACAAAGTTTTTCATGACCAGATTTTTTTCTTTTTTATTTCTACTTCAGTTTTTTTCTGTTGTTAATGCACAAAATGCCATTATTGTAAAAGGAGGAGTGTATGATGCTGAGACCAAAGCTCCATTGTCTGGTGCTACGGTTTATTTTTCAACTGTAAAAGACTCGGCCGTTATAGAGTACACGACTACCGATAAAAATGGTCTTTTTAAATTCAACATTAAAAAATACGATAAGCCTGTTAATTTGAAAGTCAATTTCATGGGGTACAAAAACTTTGTGGCTAAACAAACCGGAATTTTGGCAAGTAAAGATTTTGGAAAAGTATATCTGACTCAAAATCCAAATGAATTAGAAACTGTTGTGATAAAAAGCGATGCTCCGCCAATCCGTGTAAAAAAAGATACGCTGGAGTATAATGCCGCTTCGTATAAAGTGCGCCCGGATGCCAATGTCGAAACTTTGTTGAAGCAATTACCAGGAGTAGAGGTTGATAATGATGGAAATGTTACAGTAAATGGGCGAAATGTAACCCAGTTTTTGGTAAACGGAAAAACATTTTTTGACAAGGATGGAGCGATAATCCTGAAAAATTTGCCGGCTGAAGTAATCAGTAAAGTTCAGGTATCGGATTATAAAACCAAAAAGCAGGAATTATCAAAAGAAGCATCAACTTCTGACGATTCAAGTATCAATTTTACTATTGATGAAAAGAAAAATAAAGGATACTTTGGGAAATTCCTTGGAGGATATGGATCAGATGACCGTTATGAATCCAGCTTTTTATTGAATTATTTTAATAACAAACGAAAAATAAGTTTGTTGGCTTCTTCGAATAATATCAATTCAACGGGTTTTACAATGGACGATGTATTTGATAATATGGGAGGCGGAAGAAATAACAGGGGGAATAATCGTGGAGGTAGTGGTGTAACTAATGGAAAAGGGATAACGACATCAAACTTGGTAGGACTGAATTATAACGATGAATGGGCTAAGAACTTTCAAGCGATGGGAAGTTACAATTTTGCAAATACGGTGACTAAAAACGAAACCAAAGCTAATTATGCCGAATTAAAATCGGATGGTAATAATTATACGGAATCTGACGCAAAATCCAGAAATGAAAATACAGGAAACAAAGCCAACTTTGAGTTTGAATACAAAGTAAACCCGGATACCCGAATCGTATTTCAACCAAAAATAGAGCAAAACCGTTCAAACAGTAATTCGGAATCTTTCAGTAATACTGTAGATGACAATCAGGTAGCCTTAAACGAAAGTAAATCCAAATCCTATAAAGAGAGCACCTCTACAAGTTTTGGAAATACGATAAACTTTAATAAAGCATTCAAAAAGAAATCGCAAAACTTGAGTTTTGTTTTCTCTAATAGTAATTCCAAAAGTGATTCAGACGGTATTAATACGTCCGAAACGGTTTTTCATCAAGGTAATCGTCCTGATGATTTGAGAAATCAAAACGGAAAAACAGAGAGCAGTTCAGATTCGTATTCGGGTGAATTGGAATATACACAGCCAATAACTGATTCGTTGAGAATTCGTTTAGGTTCTGATTTCGGTTGGTCAAACAATGTGAATGATGTTAAAACGTATGATTATGATGCAGCGACAGGTACTTATTCGTCATTAAATAATGCATTTACTAATTATACCACTTCGACCCAAAATTCTATTGCTCCAAAAGCGGGACTTACTTTTGAGAAAAACAAATTCACTTTTAACCTGAACTCAAGCACATCGATAGTTGATTTTGATAACCACTCCTTATATCTAAATAAAAACACCGATTTAGATCAGAAATATATTTTACCGTATGGTAGTGCCCAAATCAGATATTCAGTTGATAGAACAAAAGGGGTGACGATAAGATATGAGTATTCCAATAGTCTTCCTTCATCCGGTCAATTATTGCCGGTGGCGAACTTGACAAATCCGTTGAACACCGTGATAGGAAATCCTGATTTGAATCCAACGGAGAAAAACAGTCTGAATATTTTTTATAGAAATTTTGACATGCGTACTCGTTCTGGATACGGTTTGTTTGCAAGGGCAGATTTCTTTGACAATGATATTGTTAGTTTCTCAAACTTTGATTCCAGCGGTAAAAAGAATACAACTTACAAAAATGTTTCAGGGACCTACACTACTTCTGTGGGAGGAAACTGGGGACAAACTGTTAAAGGTGAGGCAAGTACTTTCAGATATGGTTTAGGTTTGAACGGTTCTTATTCTTTGGATAAAGGATACACGAATGGTATTTTGTACGATGCAAAATCATTAGGGATTTCACCAAGGGTTTATATGAGTTATGATTATGGAGAATTGCTTACGATTGCACCTTCATACAATTTGTCTTATAACGAATCCAGATACGTGAATTCTTCATTGAGTGCAACTTCGGCTGTTGTACATCGAATCAATTTACAGACAACCAGTTATTGGCCTACAAATTGGATTTGGGGTAATGATTTTGGTTATACTTACAATTCTAATTTGTCAGGAGATTTCAATAAAGATTTCTATTTATGGAACACGAGTTTGTCATACGCCTTTTTGAAAAAAACAATGGCTTTGAAGGTAAAAGTTTATGATATTTTGAATCAAAATCAAAGCGCTACAAGAACTATATCTGCGACAAGCATCCGTGATGAAGAAAATACGGTTTTGAAACGATACGTGATGTTTTCGCTATCCTATAAGTTAGGTAGTTTTGGAGGAAGAAGTATGGATCGCCCAAGAGGAGGAGAAGGAAGAATGATGATGGGGGATGGACCGCCGAGACCTTTTTAGGTCTAAGAGAAAGTAAATATTAGATTTTTGTTTTGAGTCCCAAACACGCTATTTTGTGTTTGGGACTTTTTTTGTGTTTCTAAAGATTTCTATCTAGGATGGTCGCCATACCAATCTTTAAATCTCTTATTTGTTTTGTATCCCTCATCGTGCAAAACAGTATAAACTAAATACAAATATAGACACACACCAATAAGGTACAGACCCATTACAACCGGAAAAAGTAGTTTTGTTTGGCACAGTGCCGCAAAAACTACAACATAAATGGTGGTCAACCATGTCAGTTTAATTGCGAAATTTTTCATGGCCTCAACTTTTCTATTAAAGTTACGACTAGTTTTAACAAATTTTAGTTAATTCAGAACTAATCAATTCTTAAAAAAGAGGGGAAAACTAGCCTAATTTAGGACTACTTTTTTTACTTGATCATTCTTTTTTGGAGCAGAACATTTGGTGTTTTAATCAACATTGTTCCCGCTATCCATTTCAATCTTGTATGCCGAACCCCGGCATACAAGGATTTTCATTTCTATCGGGGCTAAAGAGAAACATTCTGCTTTTTTACAATCAGAAAAAAGAATCTGCATAAGTCTGCGTGAAAAAATTAGCACGCAGATTTACGCAGCCTAACGGTTTAATATTTTGTTTTAAATATTATTATAACATCTTCAATAGAATACCCAAAAGCGCTGCAATCCCAATAATATGAGGTTCCTGCAGCTTTTTCACATAAATCAAAACCAAAACCGTTCCTATCGCTATCAGCGCTGTCGGAATATCCACAATCGAGCGGGTAGCAATCACAATCACGGCACCGACCAAAGCACCAATTACACCGGCGGTTATTCCGTCAACAAACGCTTTGATACTTTTGTTTTGGGATATCTTTTTGAAATATGGAGCCGGAATAACGGTGAACAAATAACAGGGTAGAAAGACTCCAAGAGCCGCAACACTCGCTCCCGTAAACCCAGAAACCAAATAACCTATGAATCCTACCGTAATTACCACAGGGCCCGGAGTAATCATGGCTACCGCTACAGAATCCAGAAATTGATTTTCGGTAAGCCAATGATGTTCTACCACAACACCGGAGTGCAGGAATGGAACAATGGCGAGTCCGCTCCCAAAGACAAAGGCTCCGGCTTTGATAAAAAACCAAGCAAGATCTCCTAATTTTCCTAAATCAATAGTCGAAAATCCAACCGTTGAGAGTAAAAAGAAAGATGCTGCCTTTGGTCGTTTGATCCATTGTGGCGGCGCTTTTGCAATCATGAAGATAAAACCAAAAGCAACAAACAACAGGAGCTCTTCATTTTGAGTAACAGCCGTGATAATGATAGCGGAGAGGTAAAATAACCAAAGCAGCCAATTGCTTTTTATGGCAGGGATTTCAAATTTACTGATGGATTTAATGGTTAGTTTGTAGGAACTTAAAACAATGATGCCAATAACTGCCGCGCTTATGCCGTAAAAAATAGCCTGCATCCACGGCAAACCACCATAGACTTGGTAGGCAATTCCCAATAAAACCACCATTAAGAAAGAGGGAAGGACAAAAGCCAATCCGGAAAGGGTTGCTCCCAAAATACCAAAGTGCACAAAACCCATATAAATTCCCAATTGGGCGGCCAAAGGACCGGGGGCTAATTGTGACAACGCCAATCCTTCCTTAAAATCGGATTCGTTAATCCATTTTTTATTCTCAACCAAGTCACGGTGCATATAGCCAACCAATGCAACCGGACCGCCAAAACCTGTCGTGCCTAACTTGAGAAAATATTTTATGAGATCAATTAAGGTATAATTCGGTTTTTCCGTACTCATTTGGTTTGGTTTTTCGATGCAGTTTTTGTCATTAAACAAACCAAAAAGCTTAGACCTTAATTGGTTTGTGTTTTTTGTCTTTCTTTCAATTTTATTTTATGGAAAAGGGTAAATCGGATAATATCACGATCAAAATAATTAACACCGCTCGCACGCTGTTGGAAACTATTCAAATAACCTAATTCCACTGCAAAATTTTTGTTGATGCCGTATTGCAAAGCGGCGTAAATTCGGTTTTGGTCAAAAGTGTTTTTTACAATACTTTCTCCCGCATTAATCATCAATTCGTCATAAACAATCCCTTTTAGGTATTGACTATCCTTTTTCCAACAAGAATATTCTCCCTGAAGACGGTATCTGAATCTCCATGAAAAAGTTGTTCCTGGAAGCAATTCTACTTTATTGGCATTGTGAATGAATCGTTCTTCTACTTGTAAGCGTTGATTCAATGTAAAATTGCCAAATTCTTGCTTCAAAGTGACGTCTTGCTGTCCTCTGTGTTCCGGTATTCTAAAATCATAAGTGACTTCGGGGTCTTGTGTAGCTACCGAGAAATAGGCATAACCTGCCCCGAAATCTACATTATTGTTGATTTTGTATCGTCCATGTATGCGAAAAACGTATAGATTTTCTTCTACAGGATTTATAAAAATTCGATTATCAAATTCCGTATGGATAGCCCATTTTTTATTTATTGTCAATTGATTGTAATAACGTGTCCAAAGTAAACTTTGATGGTCTATATTTTTTTCGGTTTGTGCTTTGGATGCGAAACATATTAGCAAAAGGCAAAATAATCTAATGGTCTTCATGAAGGTTTTTTAAATTTTTGGCAAATATATATAAACTCTATCATATAAATAGAATTTATTTTTTCGATTAAACCAAAAAGCCTTTTACGTAATCTTTGGTCAGTTTTTCTTTTGGATTCAAAAGCACTTCTTCGGTTGGGCCAAATTCAATGATTTCCCCCATATAAACAAAACCAATATAATCTGAAACTCTTCGCGCTTGACGTAAAATGTGTGTTACCAAAACAATCGTGTATTTGTCTTTCAACTGCATAAATAATTCTTCAATCGCTTGGGTTGAAATAGGGTCTAAAGCCGATGTTGGTTCGTCTCCCAAGATGATTTCCGGTTCAATCGCCAATCCTCTTGCCAAGCACAATCTTTGTTGTTGTCCAATCGAAAGTCGGGTGGCAGGCGATTTCAATCGGTCTTTAACTTCGTCCCAAAGATTTACACCACGAAGGTATTTTTCTACGATTTCGTCAAGCTCTTTTTTATTGTGATTGCCATGAATGCGTTGTCCGTAAGCGATATTGTCATAAATATTCATTGGCAGCGGAAAAGGCCTTTGCGAAAGCAAACCCATTTTTTTTCTGATGTGGGTAACTTCGGCTTTTGGATCGTAAATATTTTCGCCGTCCACCAAAACTTTTCCGTCCACACGCACGTCATTTTGGCGATCGAGTAATCGGTTCATGGTTTTGAGCAAAGTAGTTTTTCCGCAACCGGACGGACCGATTAAGGAAGTTACTTTTTTGTCCGGAATATCAAGATTGATATTTTTTAGAATGTGGTTTTCACCAATGTGAACATTTAAATCTTGTATACTTATGTGAGGTTGAATGATCATATTTTATTTTTTGAAAGGTTTTTGCTAGCTATTTTAGCCACAATATTGATAATTAAAACGATAATGGTAAGGATTACTGCCGCTGCATACGCTCGGTTTTGAACCTCTTGGATAGGGCTACTCAACTGAAAAAATATAGACAGCGGTAATGTTGCTGCGGGTTGGTCTAAGGAAGTCGGGATACTGTCGGTAAATCCTGCCGTAAAAAGCACACAGGCAGCGTCTCCAATGGCTCTTCCGAAAGACAATAAAATAGCGGTTACAATTCCCGGAATGGATTGACGCAATATGATTTTAGCCGACTCATAACGCGTTCCTCCCAAGGAAAAAACCGCATTGCTCATATCTTCCGGAACGACTCTTACAACTTCGTCTATGGCTCTTACGAGGATAGGGATTATCATTAATGTTACGGTGATAATACCTGCCAACAATGAAGTTTTTAGTCCCATATAAACCATGATGGCAAATCCAAAAGCTCCGTAAACGATAGAGGGAATTCCAAAAAGAATGTCATAACTCAATCGGGTGATTGAAGCTAAAGTTGCATTTCTTTTGGCATACACATTGATGTAAATAACAATCGGAAGACTGATTAAGAGTCCTAATAAAGTCGAACCAATAGTGATGTAAATCGAACCGACTATGGCATTTAAAATTCCGCCTCCCTTACCGATGTAGAAACCGCCTTCGGGAATTTTTGAAACCATGTCCCAAGTCAATGAGCCAATACCCCTTGCGAAAAGAGTGTACACTATCATGAATAATGTACTGCTGATGATAATAGTACTCAGTATCATCAGGACTTTGAATATATTTTCTTCTATTTTTCTCATGTGGATGGGGTTTAGTTATTTCTTTTTTCGATTCGATATAAAATGATTCTCGAAAGCGCATTGAATATAAAGATGATGACAAATAGGAGCAGCGCAGCAAACATTAATGCCGAATCATACATCGGGATTGACATCATTTCTCCGTAATTATTGGCAATAAGTGCCGGAAGAGGATAAGCTGAATCGAATAAATTTTGCGGAATTTGTGCCATATTTCCGCAGACCATCAAAACGGCGATGGTTTCTCCAAAAGCTCTTGAAATAGCTAGAACTACTGCGGCCACAATTCCGTCAAATGATTTTCTAAGCACCACTTTTTTTACGGTTTGCCATTGTGTGGCGCCCAATGATAACGAGGCATTCCGTAAGTCTTGTGGCACGTTGTCAAAAACTTCAATCACTATGCTGATGATTAGCGGGAAAATCATGATTGCCAAAACGATTCCTCCCGCCAATACTGAATAACCAGTTGTGAATTCTACAAAATGTGGCGCAATATGTTCTTGTATCAAAGGAACAATGACCAAAACTCCCCAAACACCGTAAAGCACAGGCGGAATTCCCGATAACAATTCAATTAACGGTAAAACCAATTTGCGTATGCGAATGTGTGCATATTCGGAAAGGTAAATAGCTGTCAGCATTGATAAAGGCAAAGCAATGATAATGGCAATTGCGGTTACCCAAAGTGTACCGACTATAAAAGGATAAAATCCGAAGGCTTCTTTGAAAGGTTTCCATTCGGATGAGAATAATAAATTATAAAGCGAAGTGCTGTTTAATATAGGCACCGATTTGTAGAATAATCCTAGAGCAATGAATACTACCGTTGAAATCGATAAAAGGGTAAGCGCTAGAAAAGTTTTACTGACGATGCGATCCTTGAGTAATCTTATATTTTTCATTTAATTGCAGTAAACCACCCCGGCAAAATTCTTTTAAAAACCCTCATAGTTTTTGTTTTTTGCGCAGGGTGGATGTTTTTTATTCAGAAGAAAATTATTTTACCTTCCCTAATTCTTTTTTCAATTTTTCCTGTGAAAGTTTGATATATCCCGCCTCCGAAACAAATTTTTGTCCATCGGTAAGAATGTATTTTATGAATGCTTTTACAGCGGCGTTTTTTGGTTTACCTGTTGTAACAAAATACAAATCCCTGGCGGGTGGTGAAGGATATTTCCCTGCAGCAATAGCGGCAATCAGTTTGTCAACATCGCCATAAAAATTCTCATTTGGATCTAGTTTTCCATTATTGTTAAGATCAATCGGTGCGGGAACAATTCCGTTTGTTGGTTTGTTGGTTTTTGCATCATAAATGTAAACGATGTTGTTAAAACCAATTCCCGAAGGATCTCTTTGCACAGCCTGCGCCAATCCCGGATCTCCAAAAACGGCAACTCCCTGTAAGTCTTCTTGTTTTTTACCAAAATAACTTGCCCAAGTTTCTGCGGCTCCTGCGGCATCCGAACGTGTGTACACATGGATTGGAGCGGTACTTTTGATCCCAAGAACATTCCATGTTTTGTATTTTCCGGTGATGAAAATATTGTTGAAGGCTTCTTTTTTTATCCCTTTTTGGTATAAAACTGCTTTGAAAGGACTCGAAGCGCTGATGGTTGGAATTACGGCATCTTTGGTAACGGCAATAGGATAAGCTCCTTTTTTGAATTCGGCGGCATTTATCTCACGGGAAACCAATCCAATATCGGTTACTTTAGACAGTACATCTGTTATACCTTTTCCGGCACCTCCGGCCTGAATATCGATTTTTACTTTTGGATGTGCTTTTTTGAATTCTTCCGCCCATTTTACGGTGATTGGATATAAAGCAAAAGCTCCCGAAATGCTGATGTTTCCTGATAGTTCTTGTGCCGAAACTTTGTTGGGTGTGATGTTTGTAATAATTAACACCACTAGCGTCAATAATAATTTTTTGTTTGTTTTCATTTTGTCCTACTTGTCTTGGTTTTTGTCTAGTCTTTTTTTGAAATAATATAAATCACAAAGTCAACTGATGTGTCAAGTCAAATTAACTTTGTGATTTTTTTTTTGAATGGTTACAATGAATATTTCAACGTAATACCATAAGTGATTTGGTCTCCCAACACTGCTGCATATTGACCGGCATTTCCTCCGGCAGGCAACAATTGCTCATAATAATTTTTGTTCAAAAGGTTGCGTCCCCAAATGTGTACCGATAATCCTTCGGCTGCACGGAAACCTAAACGGCCATTGAAGATTGCATATCCCGGAACCACTAAATATTTCGAAGCAGATGGGCTTGATGAGAATTCGGAACGGGCATAACCGTCAATAGCTATGAAGAATTTCCCCGCGTTTGAAAAGAATTTTGCGTCTTTTGTATATTCGCTGCTCAGGCTTCCCGCCCATTTTGAAACTCCTGGTAAATTAGTTCCGGAAACATCTTTGTAGGATACCGCTGCTCCTGTTTCTTCAAGAGGAAGTGGTGCATTTGTAAATTTTACATACTTGCCATCACTATAAGTTCCGGCTCCGTAGAAGTTGAAATGTTTGTTAATGACAAAACTGAAATCCAATTCCACACCTTGTACACGTACTTCATCTGCATTGGCAAGATATCCTCGGTTTACTCCTAATTCAGCTGCCTGAACGTTAGTTTGGAAATCTTTAATGTCGGTATTAAAGTAAGTCAAGTTCAATATTGAGTTTGCTATTGGAGAAGTTTTAACTCCAAATTCATAGTGCGTAACATCTTCCGGTTTCACAGTTGCAAGATCTCCTAAAGTTTGTCCCGCAGGAGGAGTTGGAAGTCCGGCTACGTTTACCCCGATAGGTTTGTAGCTTTTTGCGAAAGTACCATAAGCATTGATTTTGTCATTTACTTTGTATGCTACTGTTATGTTTCCTGAGAAGTCCGTATCGTCATTATCAGACGAGAAATTTTGATCTGTATATACTTTCTTTTTCAAAGCAATTAATGCGGGATCAGAGGTTTGAAGTCCTCCGTATGTTTTACGGTCATAATCTGCATTTTTTTCGTCGTAGTTGTATCTTAAACCTGGTAATACGTGCAGTTTGTCTGTAACAGCCCAGTCTAATTGTCCAAATACTGCCGCACTTGTAGAATGTATTTGGGCATCTGTATGTATTCCATATCCTTCAAAAAGACCTGGTGTTTTCCATAATGCAGTATTTGCCGGTGTAAATGAGTCTTGAGCAAATCTCCATTGTGCATTTCCTGATTCTTCGGTACCTTTTGTTTTTGATGTTTGATCGATGAAAAATACACCGGCAACTCCACTAATTTTTGATGTAATCTGACCCGCATAACGAATCTCTTGAGTAAATTGAGTTTGTCTGGAAGGGTTTTGTGATTTGGCAAGCTGTTGCAGACCTGTAAAATCTCTGTCATTTGATGGATCCCAGGTCCAGAATCGCCATGCAGTAGTCGAAGTAAGAGTTCCGTTTCCAATTTTTGTGTCAACATTCAACGAAGCACCACCTAAATCTTGGTTCGAACGCCATGGAGTATCATGGTCAATTTTACGATCGAAAGCATTTAAGCTTGGAAGTTGGTAGTTTAAATCAGCAATAATTGCGTTAAATTGACGCTGAGGAACTCTTTGTGTTGGTGCTACTCCTGCAACAACCTGAGCATACCCGTCATTATGCTGAGTTGTGATATCTCCTGCTAATGTAATATTTGTATTTTCTGTTGGCTTATAAAGTAATTGTCCTCTAATGCCTTGATTGTTTAATGTATTTGTTGGTCTTCCTGTTTTAACATTATCAACAATACCATCACGTGAAGTACCAGAAAAAGATAACCTTCCTGCAATTTTACTAGTTAATCCACCAGTAACAGAAGCCTTAGCTTGTAAATAGTTATAATTTCCGTAGCTTACTTCAAAGTCTGCTCCAGAAGTGAAGCTTGGTTTGCGTGAAGTGATATTAAAAGCTCCTGAAGTAGTGTTTTTACCAAACAAAGTTCCTTGTGGTCCACGCAATACCTCGATTTGATCTACATCGATAAAATCTAAAGTAGTTGCTGCAGGACGTGCATAATATACACCGTCAACATAGAAACCTACACCCGGATCGATACCGTCATTGGTAAGTCCGAATGGTGAACCCAGACCACGGATATTGATTCCCGTATTTCGTGGGTTAGAAGAATATAATTGTACAGAAGGAACCAATTCCTTGATACGGTTTACGTTGAAAGAACCGGTTTGTTCCGCCTGTTTACCAGTCACCACAGATACAGCGATAGGCACATCCTGAACTTTTTCTATTCTGCGTCTTGAAGAAACCACTACTTCAACTAACACATTTTCGCCTTCAGGATTTAAAGTAATTTGAAGTGGAGCAGTAGATAATTTAGTTATTTCTACTTCGGCATTGGTATATCCTACATATTGTACCAATAAAGTAGCCGGAAGTTTTTCTGTTAGGTCAATGCTGAATTTTCCATCGGCATCAGAAGTTGTATTGTATTTTGTTCCTTTCAGAACGATGTTTACCCCCGGAAGAGGATTTTGTTGCTTGTCTGTTATAACTCCTGTAATGATTTGTGCCGAAGCAGTTGATATGATAAATAAAAATATAAAGCTTGTGATTGATTTTATGTATAAAGTTCTCATTATTATGTAAATTATATGTAATTAGTAGAATTTTAATTTAAATTTTTTTTATTTAATAGTCTAGCACATACACATACACATCAGCTGGCTGATGTTTTTTTCTACATTTGAAATATTTATTAATTTGTTTTGGGGCCTGACTTCAATTTTTTTTCTGCTAATTGTTTGCATAAGGGAAAATTTACTTGGTTATCGATTTTTAATTCGATGCAAATATATAATTAATTCTATAAAATTAGTAGAAGTTAAAAAATATTTTTTTATTTTTTTACCAATGAGGCGATAGTGATGCCTTGCATCGCTTTCAAAGTCTCGTCTCGGATAACCACCAACCCGTGTCGTAGATGGCATTCGTCCTCGCTAACGCAATCCGCACAACGCTCGTAAAAATTTAATGAAGCACAGGGAAGTAATGCGATTGCACCGTCAAATAATCGGTGAATATCAGCCAAAGTGATGGTTTCTTTATCTTTCAAAAGGTAATAACCACCGTATTTTCCTTGTTTGCTCCCCACAAAATGACCTCTCTTTAAATCCAAAAGTATCTGCTCCAAAAACTTTTTAGGGATATTGGCTCCTTCCGCAATTTCAATAGTTCTCGAAATATGGTTTTCGTCTTGTTGGGCTAAATAAAGAAGCGCTTTAAGGGCATATTTGGTTTTGTGTGAAAGCATTCAGGCTGATTTTTTTTATAATGAATATAAAATCAAATGGATTCTTTTTTCGAGAATAGATTTATAAGTGTCAAATATAGCTTTTTTTTTAATTTTTGCAAATAACGATGGCTATTCGCGATTCTTTTTTGGGGCATTAGTGCAATTATTTTCTTGGAGCTTAATCCAGCTGTCCACTATATCTGTTGTCCTTCCCGATAGCTATCGGGACCAGGACAACAGGATGCCGTTTCCATCTGGGCTAGGGGACTGGTTTTCATAAGGGAGATTGATTTTCCCAGAATTCGATTGTAGAAGTTTATGTCTTATCTTTTACGTGATATTTTATTACAGCTTATAAAAACCAAAACCACTTCGCAATGAAGTGGCTTTGTCGATGCTCTTTGCGGGCACAGAAAACATTTCTGCGTTATCGTTGTGTTGATATATCCAAGTGGTCTGTGTTATTCTAATAATAAAAGAGCTGTCATCGACTTAAAAAACAGCTCTTTATGTTTTGTGTTTTTTATCTTATTCTTTAATTCTCTTTTCTAATTCAGCTTTTAATTCTTCATTATCCAGATGTCCTAATTTAGGATTAATAACTTCTCCATTTTTTCCTGCCAATACATAATGAGGAATACCTGAAATATTAAATTTAGCCGATAAATAATTCCATTGATCAGCAGATAAACGATAATGTTCCCCTTTAATTTCTGGAATCATTGCGGAGTAGGTGTTCTCCGGTGAAGTTTGATTGGTCAGATAGACAAAGGCAACATTTTCCTCAGCCATTTCTTCCTTTAAAGGTTTTATTTGCTCAATTCCAGAACGACAAGGACCACACCAAGTTGCCCAAAAATCGACATAGACCACTTTGCCTTTGTACTTTTTCATAATACTGGCAAACAATTCATCACCTTCCGTTTTTGGTGTTTCATTGAGTACAAAGCCAGTTTGTTTTTTATTGGCTTCTATTTTTGCAATGGTCTGATTGTTGCATTTCGCTATATAATCAGCAATGAATGGCGTTTTTAATTGTTTTTGTGCAAGAACTAAATCCTCTTCTGATAATGGTGTCAGTTGAGAAACAATTTTATTACAAACATCTTGAGAGGCCATAATATCGGTTGCAAAACCAACTTTTACATTCAGCAATTCAGCTAGTTTTTTATTTCTAAAATTGGTTCTTTTTTCTAAATATAAATAGCTTGAAATAGCTTCATGCTTCTTATAAAATGTACTTTGATTTTTACCTACAGAAGTATATTGTTTTAATTTTTGAGAAGAAGCAGACTTCGCTAATGTTTTTTCAGCCACTAAAAATTCTTTTTCTTCGTTAGAAATAGGGATGTTGTTTTTGACTAAATACTGCTCTAATTTCAATGTAGAAAAATCACCTTCTTTCGCTATTCCTGCAACTATTTTTTGATGTTTAGTATAAAATGCTGAACTAATTTTCCCATATTTTTTTTGAAACTCTTTATGATCAGGACTCTTTAGTAAGGTTTCTATTTCCTTCGTATCGACTAATAATTGTTGCTCTTGTTCTGTGAAAGAATAATTCCTTTTTTGAAGTTCTGCTGCAATTTCGAGGATACTTGTGCTTACAGATTTTAAATTTATTAAATCTAAATATTGCAATTGATTAAGGTAGTATCGATAACTATTTGTGATCACTGCTAATTGGTTATTAGAAAGCTCATCTGTTATAAAATCATAATAATCTGCGGTAAGCGAATCCATTTTGAAGTTTATCTCTCTTTGTTCTCTAGGAATTTTATTTTTGTTTCGATAAGCAGACATAAAGTTAGAGCTGTAATCCAGCATATGTTCATAATTGTCATATTGAATGTTTAATTTTTTAACTTGATAAGCTTTGTTTCCAATGGCATTAGTTTTTTTTAGCGTTTCCAATTTATCCATTTCTTTATTTGCCAAATTCTGACAATAAGCTTTGTAGTCTGCTGGTTTCATATCTAGTATTTTACTAGACACTTCATCATAATTGAACCATCTTGGATTAAATTGAATTAAATCAGAATTTATCTTTGCTGATTCTCCCATATAAAGAGAATTTTTATCTCCTAATAATTGAAACAGCGTTTTGCCTGGTTCTAAAAAAACAGAACCATTAAAAACAGGAGAACGCACCCAAACCTCGTGTGGATAATACAAAGGTATTTTTATCGAAAAAAAGCCGTTTTCATCAACTTTGGCAACTTGTGTATTTTGTTCTCCCGTAATAATATCATCAATATGGATTGCAATAGTTTTAATATTGGTTTGTTTACTATAATTTTTAATATAACCATTATAAACAGCCGAGTCATTCTTGAGAATTGGCAGCTCGTAAGGTTTGTCATCGTTAGTTGTTTTAACAGCTAAATTTTGAATAGTATTTGCAAAAGCTATTAATGATTTTGGGTTTTCACCAATAAAATAATTTCCTGTTTTTCCTTTTTTTACAAATAATGTGACTTTTTGGTCTTTATTTTTCAAAGTAATAGAACCATTTCCTTTTTTTAAGACTACAGCATCATATTGCCAAACCTGGCTTTTGTAAATAGCATTTGTATCATAAAAACTTACTTCCCAATTGGCATTTTCGGTATTGTACCAATTTCCTTCTAATTCAGTCTTAATGCCAGATGGATTAGGTAAATGTTGTAGCGCAATGTCATAAATACGCCAATTGCCACCATCATTTGCTTCTCCGTATTCTATTTTTTTAACGGATTTGTCTAGTTTTCCAAAAATCAATTTATAATTTATAACACCAGATTCTGGTATTACATTCATATCATTTATGGGAACACCTTCGGCACTTTTAATTAGTAATTTCTCGTTTGAAGCAGCATCTTTAATATAGGTTTCTTTCGGTATGCTAAATCGAAATCCTGCATATTGAGAAATTTCAAAAGAAAGAATGGTTGAAGTATTCGTAATTTCAATTTTTTTGATAATCAAATAGGGAGCAGTAGTATAACCTGTTTTAGGATTTTCGATTATTTTTTGTGAATAGATTTGATGCGAAAAAAATAAAAGAAGTAATAAAGTTAGCGTTTTTTTCATGGTTGGTTAATTGGTTAATAGCTTATTAAAAACATTTTTCATTAAGTGTTTTTTTTACACTTTCAAACTTAATCATTAGTTCAGAAAAAAATTACAATTTATTGTTAAATGTTTTATTTTCAAGGTATTTATGAGAGATGACTGTGTTAATTTAAAGTACATGCTTAATCGTGATTTATATAAAAATGAAGTAATGGCTAAATTTATTTATATTCACAAATGGTATTATTAATCGAGTTTAGGTTTTAAATCAAAATGTGAGTGCTACAAGAACGATAACTCCAACAAGAGTCAGGGATGAAGAACAGACAGTGTTAAAACGTTATCTTATGTCCTCATTGACCTATAAATTGAAAGTTTGCTGGTTGGTTTTCCTAAGGGAGATTGATTTCCCGGAATTCGATTTTAGAAGTTTGTGTCTTATCAATTACGTGATATTTTATAGAAGCTTATAAAAACCAAAACCACTTCGCAATGAAGTGGCTTTTTGATTTTATTTGCGGGCATAGAAAATATTTCTGCGCTATCGTTGCATTGATATATCTGCGCCATCGGGTGCTCTCGAAATTTAGAATGTTCAGATCAATGTTTACAATACTTATCAATTAATTCAATTGCAGGGTCGAAGTGAAGTTCTTTAGCTTTTTTTAAATCGGAGCAATAATCCCCTTTGATTTTAAAATTGATAAAATAGATGGCTCGATTGTAATAGGCTTCCGGATCTTCGGGGCTTAAACTTACAACTTTGTCAAAATCACTTTTGGCGTTTATACTAAGAATCGCTTTTGAAAAGGCCCTGTTTTGATAGGCTTCGGTGAATTCAGGGTTGATTTCGATTACTTTGTCAAAATCCTGGATGGCTTCTCTGTGTAGGTTTAACTGTCTTTTTAGCATTCCTCTGTTTTCATAGGCCTGCACGTATTTTGGGTTAACTGAAATACTTTTGGAATAGTCATCGATTGCTCCTTTAGCATCGTTAACCATTGACTTGGAATACGCTCTGTTGAAGTAGGCTTTTGCAATCGTACTGTTTAACGAAATGCATTTTGTATAGCAATCTATCGCTTGTTTGAAATTTTTTATTTTAATGCTTGTGTTGCCTTTACTATAATAAAATTTATAGTTATTCGGGTTCAACGATATGGCCTTGTCATAATCGGCAATGGCTTTTGGATAATTTTTGATTTGGTAATAATAATAGCCTCTTAGATAATAGTTGTCGGCTGTTGGCTCCTTAAGAATTAAAGAATTGATATCTTCTATTTCCTTGGGAATTTCTTTTAAGTCAATATCATTGAAGTCTTGTGAATAAATTGAAAGGCAAGAACAAAAGAGTAATAAGAGGAGGAAGGGTTTCATCGGTGATAATTGGTGTTGATTTATAGGTTCCAAATGTTGTTACATCAATTTAATAATCGGATATTTCAAAATTGCGGTGCATGAAATAAGAGCTAATCCAAAATCCGTTGACTTTTACGGCGTTTCGGATTATTTTTTCCATAAGGCGCGTATCGCCATAAGCATGGTCATTGGTTCTTGAATTTGTCACAATTCCGTTGTCGTCAATATAAGTATAGTCGTTTACCGATTTTAATGATCCTTTATTGTAAAATCTACCGTCATTCCATCGGTCTAATTTAAACTCGGATAGTTTCTTAAAATATTGTTTGGCGATTAAATCTTGTGTTGGCGTATATTCTAGCGATTTTTTGTCAAATACATTTGTGGTCAAATAATAAAGTATGTGTTTTGAAGGCGCAATTTTAGTACAAAAAGTCATTAATTTGTCGTCTTTTGGATTTTCCAAGGCTTCAATCAGCGCAAATTTTAATTCATCAAAAGTTTTATAGCCGTCATGAATAGTCATTTCTTTTTTCACACCGGTGTAAGCACCTTTGTCATTTATGACTTTCATTGTGTTTTTATCGAAAGTTAATGTTTCGTTCCCTTCAAAATTAGCTACGTCATCGAATGAGTCAGCGCATAAGGCTTTACCGTTTCCGTTAATGATTTTGTACTTGTTTTTAATTTTTGCCTTAAAAATATTTCTTTGGTCGTCAATTTTTGCAATGTGCTGATAGCCAAAATCAACCAAAGTTTTATTCTTTAACGAAATCAATCCCCATTTTCCGTTCTTTTTGGCAGGCAGAATAATTTCTTTGCCTGTATATGGATTTGCTAAGTCAAAACTCAGGTCATCGTATAAAAATGGAACTATCGTAGTGTTTTTGTCATCAACAATTCCAAATTTATTGTTTTTTGAAACGACGAAATAGGTGTTTTTTTCGACAGGCAGTTTTTGCTTGATGCCGCTATAAATCTGCGGAAGACATTGTTTTTGATTGACTTCGTCATAAACACCGTATTTATTTTTGGTGTCTTGAAGGAGTAAAAATGAATTTTCTGTGTCAAAAAAAGGACAGACCAAATTGTACTCATTTAGAATATATCCATACTTTTTGATGGAATTGTCATAAATGGTTTTGCCTTCCTTATTGATGATGGAGTAAGAAGATTCTTTTAGGGCAAACAGCAATTTACTGCTTCCATTTTCAGATTCGAAAATAAATTTATACTCCGGCTTTAAAATAACTGAACCGTCTTTTTTGTACAATCCAAATTTTCCGTCCATGGTTTTACCGCAGATAAAAGCGTTTCTTTCAAATATGAACTCAAAATTTAAAGGAAGTATTATTTTGTTTGATTGATCAATTACGCCGGTTAAGTCATTGTTTTTTACCTTAAACAAACCTTTGAAACTTTCGCCGTCTGAAAGGAACATGTTAAAATCATCTATGTCGTCATACATTGTAGGGATTAAAATTTCCCCTTTTGCGGAAGCCCAACCCTGTTTTTTGTTTTTTATAATTTTAAAGGCGCTCTCCATTCCCATGACCTGAATGTCATCATATTCTGAAGGCAATATTTGGTTGAGTTTGTAATCAACCATGCCTGAAAGATTGTTCTTTTTTAATTCAATGAAACGGGTACCGTCACAATTAATGGAACTGTAGTCCATGTCTATTTTTTGTTTTGTGCGGGGTAAATAGGCTCCCTGTTTTTTGTCTTTTTCGACAATTACGATGCCTCGTAAATAATCGTTATTTATTTTGTCCATTTCGTCAGCATAGATTCGGACGCCATTTTCGATTAGTCCTTGTTTTTGGCCTAGTTGTGTTATGAAAATATTTTGCTGGGTATTGTCAATGAAATATTTGTTTTTGTCTAATGTCTTTTTTATGTAATCTTTATCGGTTAAAATTTTTCCATCTCTCGATATGTTGTCATAAATGGGTTCCAAAATTAATTTTCCTTCGGCAATCAATCCTTTTTTGGAATTTTTTGAAATGATGGCCGAATTTTTATAGATGAGAATGTTATCAAAGGAATAGTTGGATACTACATTGTCAAGAACCAATTTTAATTCTTTGTTCTCATCCCTTATTAAAGCTGTTTTTGATATGTTATTTGAATAAAGTATTTTAGAATATTTAACGGGTAATAATGGAATTCCTTTGTCAGTAACGGTGCCATATTTATTGTTCAGTTTTACGATGTAGGATTGTGTCGCATTGCCAATTGAATCATATTTGGTTTCCAAAACGGTTTCCCCTTTTTTATTTATAATGCCAAATTTGTTGTTGGTTTTTACTTTAAAATCCTCTTCGGAAAAGTCAATATAATCATAAACAGGTTTTACAATTACCGTACTGTTTTGCTTGATACCATATTTTTTATTTTCAACAAAAATTGAGGGATTTGGATTTTTGTCATCTAAATTAGATCCTTCCACCGTTAGATAGAAGCTGTCTGGATCTCCTTTAACGGATTGGGTGGGAACTTGGGAGTGTGCAAAAAGAAAATTTAAAAGAAAAATTGTTAAGGTAAAAAAGGATTTCATAGGCACTATTTTTGAAAAAAGTAGTAGTTCTTATTTTCTCAAACTTATGGGAAAATGATTGATAATTCCCATAAATTTAATTTTTATTTTATAAAAAAAGGAAATGAAACAAAGTCATTTTATAATTGTAGTGTCTTTTTTTGATTCACTTAGTGGGTACAGAAAACATTTCGCTATCGTTGCCGATATATCTGAGTGGTCGAGTCACAAATTAGCAATCTCAATTATTTCATCTAATAATTTCTCTTCGTTAAAATTAAAGTTTGCGTGTTGGGTGATTACAAAAGATGTTTTTAATTTGTTTAATGCTTTTTGTTTGTTAGTTTCTAATTCTGCTTTAATGTTTTCAAAAAATTGATAAGTAGGTTTGTTGCTTTCTTTTAGTAGCTTAATTAATTTTTCTATTTTCTCCTCTAATAAAGTTTTGTTTTTTAAAAGTGACTCTATTTCAGATATGGGATTTAAAGAATTATTTTTTATCAAGTTATTAAGATATTTTAAAAAGGTCAATCCTTCTTTTTTTACAATTGTATTGATCAATTGTCTATTTAATTCTTCATTTTCAGAAATGTACAGATTAATTTTTTCCTGATTATAATTAATAATACTAAATTCTAAATTTGCAATTCTATCTGCTAATTTGATAATAATTCCATTCTGATTTAGACTTAGTTTTTGATACATTGTTTGTTTCCTTTCTTTTCTATTTCCATGTTCGCCATCTGTCAAAGACCAGACTATTTCATAAATATTAGTTCCAAATTTAGAGATTAACTCTTGTTTTGTTGTAGTTGTATCCTCTAAAACATCATGTAACCATGCACAAATCCATAAATCAATATTCTCTTCCGTATTAGGAAAAATATTATTACTTAATAAAACATTTACTACATTTATCAAGTGGACTTCATAAGGGAATATGCCATATTTTTGATTTCCATGTTTTTCAACTGCAAAACGTTTTGCTTCAATTATTTTATGATATAGTAATCCAATAGCTGTTTCATAATCCATTGCATCATTGTCATCTAACCAACCCGTCACATATTTATTCATAAAAGGGTTTATTAATTTAGATTCTTTACTCCAATTTCCGTCATAATAAGCCTCTAAAGTTGAAACGTTACCATGTAGTTTGCCTATAATTCTATATAATGTATCTATTCCATTATAATTATAGATATAATAGCTGTATCCCATTTTAATATGATTTAATCGAATTTATATTTTGAGGTAATTTTACAGCATTTGAATTTTTAATCATTTGCTGTGCTAATTTTATAGCTTGAGCAGAAGATTTATCTAATAATCGATATTCTTCATATAAAGAATGGTTAATATTTTGCTTAATATTAAAGCTCTCAGATGTATTTGGGATGTACTAATTTAAAAGGTATAAAAAAGAGAGCCCTTACCGAACTCTCTTTCCTGATATATATTTCTACCAGCTTCCGCTAGAACCTCCACCGGAGAATCCGCCACCGCCAAAACCGCCGCCGAAGCCACCGCCACCGCCTCCAAATCCACCTCCGGATGATCCTCCGAAACCGCCACCGCCACCTCCAAGGCCCCTTCCGAGATTGCTCAGAATGATAACGTCGAGTAGGCTAGGGCCTCCGCCTCCGCCACGGTTACCGGAATTGCCGCCAGAATTTCTATTTTTGGAAAATAAAATCAAAATAATGACAACTATGATAATGAACGGGATGATTGGGAAATCTTTCTCTTTGTGGCTTTGCTTGCGTTCACCTTTGAATTTGCCTTTGAAAACATCGATAATTGCATCGGTTCCTTTGTCAAGACCGTTATAATAACTTCCTGCTTTGAATTCAGGGATGATAATATTTCGGATTATTGTTCCGCCAATTCCTGCCGTCAAACGGTCTTCAAGTCCGTAACCAGGGTTAATGGCGATTTTATGTTCATTTTTTGCCAATAAAATAATGACACCATTGTCTTCTTTCGCTTGTCCAATTCCCCATTTCTGTGCCCAGTTTGTAGCGAGTTGGTTTACATTTTCATTCTTGAGGCTTTCAATGGTGATCACAACAATTTGAGTTGTTGTTGAATCGGAGTATTTGATTAGTTTTTCTTCGAGCTGACTTTTTTCCTGAGGACTCAAAAGATTGGCGTAATCATAAACCGAAGTTTGAAAATCAGGTTTTTCCGGGATTGTAAATTGTGCAAATAGAAAACTGCTGTTTACGAAAACTAAAAAATAAAGAAATAGGTTTAATCCTTTTTTTGCTTTTTGACTTTTGCTTTTTGGCTTTTGACTTATTTCCATTATCCTTTTGATATTTCGTTTGACAATTCATTGGTGTCGCCTTCCTGCCAAGGGAAATATTTTTTCAGTTCATCTCCGGCTTTCAAAATACCATTGATTAATCCCTGTTTGAAATATCCTTGTTTGAATTGAGAAGCCATAGCATCACGGGTACTGTCCCAAAAAGTATTAGTGACAATATCATTAATCCCTTTGTCTCCGCAAATCACAAAGGTTTTGTCCTCCACAGCCAGATAGATTAAAACACCGTTTTGCAATTGGGTTTCATCCATTCTTAATTCGTGAAAAACCTCCATGGCACGGTCATAATGATCCAGGGATGTTGTTGCTTCGATATGAACCCTAATTTCGCCAGAAGTATTTTTTTCGGCTACCCGAATAGCTTCAACAATTTCTTGTTCATCTTCTTTGCTTAAAAAATCTTCTACTTTTGACATTATTTGATTTTTTTAGTATGCATTAAAAAGCCCCGCCGTAGCGGGGTTGTGAGGATTTAGAATTTTACTTCAACAGGTTTTTCTGCTCCGGTTACGGCTTGGAAATACGCTTTTTCTTTGAAGCCAAACATTCCTGCAAACAAAGAGTTAGGGAAAGTTTGAATATGTGTGTTATAAGGTTTAACAGCTTCATTGAAACGTGTTCTTGCAGTCAAGATTTGGTTTTCAGTACTAGCCAATTCGTCTTGTAATTTGAGGAAATTTTCATTTGCTTTCAAAGTAGGATATTGCTCGACACTCACCAATAATCTTGATAAAGAAGACGAAACTCCTGATTGAGCAGAATTGAAAGCTTCTAATTGTTCCTTTGTGATATTTTTTGGATCAATTGTTACTGAAGTAGCTTTGGCACGAGCTTCAATTACGGCTGTCAAAGTACTTTTTTCAAAATCGGCAGCACCTTTAACAGTGTTTACCAAGTTTCCGATAAGGTCATTTCTTCTTTGGTAAGCTGTTTGTACATCTCCCCATGTTTGTTCAACATTTTGGCTTAATTCAACAGCCGTGTTGTTAATTCCTTTAACCCAGCTGTAAATTGCAAAAAGTACTACTGCTACTATAATCCAAGGCAAAAATCTTTTCATGTTTGTTTAGTTTTAAGTGTTTAAAGTTTATTGTTTAATTGTGTATTTGTTTAAAGTTTGTTTTTTTATTGCAATTGATTTTTGATATTGACATTGAAATTGTCACAGCTCGTTTTTAATATTTGTCAACTGCAATTTTATGGCTTCCAGTTTACTGATGATTTCATATTTATCCATAGTTTTCTTTTGGCCTTCTTTCAAATGAATTTTAGCTCCTTCTAAAGTGAATCCTCTTTCCTTGACCAAATGATAGATAAGCTGTAAGTTCTTTACGTCTTCGGGAGTGAACATGCGGTTTCCTTTGGCGTTTTTCTTTGGTTTCAGAATATCAAATTCACCGTCCCAAAAACGAATCAGGGAAGCGTTTACATCAAATGCTTTGGCTACTTCGCCAATGCTGTAATATCTTTTGTCTTTTGGTAGTTCAATATGCATGTATTTTTTATATTAATAAGTTATGTGATTTTTCGAAATCTAAAATCAGCAACCTAAAATCGTTAATCCAATGATTGGTTTTCCTGGTTCGCTATTTTTGAAATGGCAACGTATTCCACTGCCGAAATATTGCCGTAATAAAAATTAAGAGGGTTGACCACTTTTCCGTTTTTGTGCACTTCGTAATGTAAGTGTGGTGCTTCTGAACGTCCTGTGCTGCCTACATATCCAATAATATCTCCTCTTTTTACCGATTTCCCCGGCCTGCAGTTGTATTTGCTCAAATGTCCATAAAGTGTTTCGTAACCATAACCATGTCTGATTACAATATGGTTTCCGAATCCGGAAGCGGTATTGTCAGCTCTTGCCACGACACCGTCACCTGTGGCATAGATTGGTGTTCCTGTTTTGGCCGTAAAATCCATTCCTTCGTGCATTTTCCTAGCTTTTGTAAAAGGGTCAGTTCGATATCCAAAACCCGAAGCCATTCGTTTTAGGTTTTCATTTTTTACGGGTTGTATCGCCGGAATTGCCGAAAGCAGTTTACCTTTGGCTTTTGCCAATTTTACAATTTCATCCAATGATTTTGACTGAATGGCCAATTCTTTGCTCAAAGCGTCCACTCTTTCAGTTGTGCTGATTACCAATTTCGAATTGTCATATCCCTTAAGGGCAGCATAACGGTCTATTTTGGAATATCCGGCTTTTCGTTCTTCTTCCGGAATGGCGGCGGTGTTGAAATAAACCCGATACAAATTGTTATCCCTGTCCTCAATATCTTCTATTACATCATCTACTTCGTCCATTTTTTTGTCCAAAATAGCATAATTCAGTTTTAAATTTTCGATTTCACGTGCTTGCAAACGTTCTTTTGGAGTGTCAAAATAAGGAGTGTTCAAAAGTATGATGAAAGTCAAAAAACCAAACAATGCCGAGGCTAATAAAAACAGAACGGCATAACCCAATTTTTTTCTCTTTCTGATTTTTATTTTGCGATAAGCCAGATTTACAGAATCGTAATAATATTTTACTTTCGCCATATTTTAAAATACCCTATTTTTGCAAACTATTAAAAGGTAAGTCGAACAAATTTAATAAATGTTTCAGATGTTCTACTCTTTTTTTTAAAGATTCTAAGTTTCATGGATGCTAAGATACTTAGACTATCAGAAACTTAGCATCTTAGAAATGTAATAAAAAATAATTCACGAAATACTGTATATTGACCAAAAATGAAATCACAAGACATACGTAAACAATTTTTAGATTTTTTTGAAAGTAAAGGGCATTTAATTGTTCCATCAGCTCCGATTGTTCTTAAGGATGATCCAACCTTGATGTTTAACAACTCGGGAATGGCGCAGTTCAAAGAATATTTTCTAGGTCTTGGAACTCCAAAAAGCAATAGAATTGCCGATACGCAAAAATGTCTTCGTGTTTCCGGAAAACATAATGACCTGGAGGAAGTGGGAATTGATACTTATCACCACACTATGTTCGAAATGCTTGGGAACTGGTCTTTTGGTGATTATTTCAAGAAAGAAGCGATTCACTGGGCTTGGGAATTATTGACTGAGGTGTATAAAATCCCGAAGGATATTCTTTATGTTTCTGTTTTTGAAGGAAATAAAGATGAGAATGTGCCTTTTGACCAGGAAGCTTATGATATTTGGAAAACCTTGATTGACGAAGACCGAATTATTCTTGGTAATAAAAAAGACAATTTTTGGGAAATGGGTGACCAGGGACCTTGCGGACCTTGTTCTGAAATTCACGTGGATATTCGTTCAGCTGAAGAAAAAGCTTTGGTTTCAGGTAAATCCTTAGTGAATGCCGATCATCCTCATGTAGTTGAGATTTGGAACAATGTATTTATGGAATTCAACCGTAAAGCCGATGGTTCATTGGAAAAATTGCCTGCGCAGCACGTGGATACCGGAATGGGATTTGAGCGTCTTTGTATGGTTTTACAAGGAGTTCAGTCCAATTATGATACCGACGTTTTTACTCCGCTTATCAGAGAAATCGAAACGATTACCGGAACAAAATATACCGTTAAGGCTAAAGACGAAGCCGAAGAAAAAATAAATATTGCGATTCGTGTAATTGCCGATCACGTTCGTGCAGTTGCTTTTGCAATTGCAGATGGTCAGTTGCCATCAAATACTGGTGCTGGTTATGTAATCCGCAGAATCTTGCGTCGTGCCATCCGTTACGGCTTTACTTTCTTAAACACAAAAGAACCTTTTATTTACCGATTGGTTGACACCTTGAGCGCACAAATGAGTGGTTCATTCCCAGAGATTCGTTCACAAAAAGCTTTGTGTTCCAATGTAATTCGTGAGGAAGAAAGTTCGTTCTTGAGAACTTTGGATCAGGGATTGGTGTTATTAGATGCTGTTATTAGCAGTAATTCAGGGAAAATTATCGATGGTAAAAAAGCATTTGAATTGTATGATACTTACGGTTTTCCAATCGATTTAACAGCTTTAATTTTATCTGAAAAAGGATTGGAATTGGATGAAAAAGGATTTCAGGAACAATTGCAATTGCAAAAAGAACGTTCCCGTGCCGCTTCTAAAGTTACGGCAGGAGACTGGAATGTTTTGGTTGAAGATGACGTGCAGGAATTTGTAGGTTATGACCGATTGAAACACAATGTGAAAATAACAAAATACCGTAGAGTGGACAGTGTGAAAGACGGCGAAATTTATCAGTTGGTTTTCAATGCTACGCCATTTTATGGAGAAAGCGGAGGACAAACAGGTGATAAAGGATATCTTGAAGCTTCAAACGGAGATATCATCTATATTATTGATACTAAAAAAGAAAACAATCAAACCATACATCTTACACAATCGCTTCCGGACAATTTAACCGATAGTTTTGTGGCTGTTGTAGATGAAATCCAAAGAGCGAAAACATCTGCAAATCACTCGGCAACTCACTTGCTGCACCAAGGTTTGAGAAAAATATTGGGAACTCATATTGAGCAAAAAGGATCGATGGTGCGAAATGCTTCTTTGCGTTTTGACTTTTCTCACTTTTCTAAAGTAACCGATGATGAACTGAAAGAAGTAGAGGATTTCGTGAATGCGAGAATCCGCGAGAGTTTGCCTTTGGTAGAAAAAAGAGGAATTCCAAAAGAACAAGCGTTACAGGAAGGTGCGATTGCTTTGTTTGGTGAGAAATATGGAGATGTGGTTCGTATGATTAAATTTGGTGATTCTGTTGAATTGTGCGGAGGGACTCACGTTCCTAATACAAGTGATATTTGGCATTTTAAAATTGTGTCAGAAGGTGCAGTTGCAGCAGGAATCAGGCGTATCGAGGCGATTACCAGTGAAGCGGCAAAGGATTTTTTCGAATCGCAATTGATAACTTTTGCCGAAATAAAAGAAGTGTTGAAAAATGCCGTTGATCCTGTAAAAGCCATTCAGGGAATACAGGACGAAAACGCATCCCTTAAAAAACAATTGGAGGTTTTATTGAAAGACAAAGCCAAAAACATGAAAGGCGAATTGGCTAAAGAATTACAGGAAATAAACGGAATCCAATTCCTTGCCAAACAAGTGGATTTGAGTCCGGAAGGGGCAAAGGATTTGGCTTATGAATTGGGAACGTTGGGGACAAATTTATTCTTGATGTTGGCAACTGCCGATGGTGGAAAACCAATGTTGTCTTGCTATATTTCTAAAGAGTTGGTTGCTGATAAAAAACTAAACGCAGGCCTAGTGGTTCGTGAATTAGGTAAATACATCCAAGGTGGTGGTGGAGGACAACCGTTCTTTGCTACTGCTGGTGGTAAAAATGTAGATGGAATTCAAGAAGCTTTGAACCAAGCGGTTGAGTTTGTGAAGTAGTTAAGTTTTCGCAAAGTTTTAATATTGTCTCGCAAAGTCGCTAAGACGCAAAGTTTACAATCGTTTTCTTTGGATCTGTGTGGCTTTGCGAGATTTTTTTTTGGTCAAACATTTTTTTGGAGAAATAATCTGATTGATTTTTTTTGAAAGATTTTTAGTATGTTTGTAAGAAAAGATGAGTGAGAATGAAATCTCTAGAATTGTTGTTGATGTTTCATATAAAATACATACCAAGCTTGGGCCAGGATTGTTAGAATCGGTTTATGAAGCTATTCTTTACCACGAACTGACTAAACAGAATTTAAATGTTGAAAGGCAAAAACCACTCCCTGTAGTTTGGGATGGAGTCTTTTTAGATATTGGTTTTAGAACTGATTTGATAGTGGAGGGGAAAGTGATTATTGAGATTAAATCGGTTGAAGAAATTGCGAATGTTCATCCGAAACAGCTTTTAACGTATTTAAAAATTACAGGTATGAAATTGGGGTTGTTGATTAATTTTAATGAATCGCTTATTAAAAATGGAATTACAAGAATTGCAAACAATCTTTAATTTTTCTCAGCCTATTTGCAGCTATACCTCGCAAAGATTTTGCTAAATTTGTTTCGCAAAAATATAAAGGTGTAGATTTTTAAAGTGTATTTTTTTGCGTCTTTGCGTCTTTGCGAGAAAAAGATTTTGCTTGAAATTTCCGCTTTAGAAATAAATAAATATGAATTTTACAACCGAAATACCTATACTTAAAAATCCCAATCCAATAGACTACAACTCCAAAATTGTATCATTAGGTTCTTGCTTTGCCGAGAATATGGGTGATAAATTCCAATATTTTAAATTTCAAAGTGCAATTAATCCGTTTGGGATTATTTTCAATCCGGTTTCTATTGAGAGAATTATTGATAGGGTAGTGAATGATGTTTTGTTCACTGAAGAAGATATTTTTTTTCATAACGAACGCTGGCATTGCTTTGAGGTGCATTCGGATTTAAGTCATTCAGATAAAGCGGAATTGTTGACAAACCTGAATCAAACTTTGGTAGAAACCAAGAAAAAATTGCAAGAAGCCAGCCATATTATTATTACTTACGGAACTTCTTGGGTATATCGTAGCATCGAAAAAGACTTTATCGTTGCCAATTGCCATAAAGTGCCTCAAAAGCAGTTTTCCAAAGAATTGCTTTCTGTGGTAACCATTCAGGAGAGTATGGAAAAGACAATCGATTTTATCCAATCGATAAACCCCAATTGCAGTTTCATTTTTACCGTTTCGCCCGTGCGTCACCTGAAAGATGGTTTTGTTGAAAACCAAGTCAGTAAAGCGCATTTGATTACTGCAATTTATCATGTTTTGAACGAGTCGATGGGAGTTCCCCCTTCGGGGGCTAGGGGGATTTTCCCTTCCTACGAAATTATGATGGACGAACTTAGGGATTATCGTTTTTATGCCGAGGATATGTTGCATCCGAGCCAGGTGGCAATCGATTATATTTGGGAAAGATTTAGGGAATCTGCTATTTCCGAAACGGCTTATTCTACAATGGATGTTATCGAAAGTATTCAAAAGGGATTACAACACCGTCCTTTTAATCCGAATTCCGAAAGTCATAAAAAATTCGAGGCCAATCTTCAGTCGAAAATCGCTACATTAGTGGCTCAATATTCATTTATGCAATTTTAATTATGTTAATAAAACGAATTTTAGTCGGAGCAGTGCTTTTAGTACTAATTGCTTTGGCATTCAAATTTTGTGAATTCAAAAAAGGTGATGAATCGTCTTTGGATTATAATACTAATTTGATTCAGCAACAAATCGTGAATGTGGGTAAATTAGTGGTTACTGAAGGACATTTCTCAGAAGTGGTGACCTATAAAAACCAACAGAAATACATGATGGATATGCTTTCGTTTGAGAAAAAAGCATTGGTAATTGTCAATGCCGATGTAACGGTCTCCTATGATTTGCACCAAATGAAATACGATATTGACGAAGCCAACAAAACCATCACGATTGTAAGTATCCCAAAAGAAGAAATAAAGATAAGTCCGGATATTCAATTTTATGACGTGGAGCAAAGCCAGATGAATCCTTTTACAGGAGACGATTACAACAAAATCAATAAATCGGTAAAGGCCAATTTGGCTAAGAAAATTGAAAAGTCATCCTTGAAATCCAATGCGCAAAACCGTTTGATAAGCGAACTTTCGAAGATTTTGATTCTGACCAATACTATGGGATGGAAGTTGCAATATGAAGGTAAAGTCATTGCAAACGAGAAAGAATTACAGCAAGATTTGAAACTATAAAAATATAAATTAAACAGTAAGATGTTTTTTTACCATTAAGATATTAAGAATCATTTAGCTTAATGAATCTTAATATCTTAATGGTTTAAGAAAAAACTTTTTTGGTAAAAAAAGTAATTCTAATGCGTCCTTTCTTCATTCTCGAAAATCAATTCCAATCCGTTTGAAATTAATTTTTTGAGTTCGGGACGTTGTTTTTTAAGATTTTCCAAATGCAAAAGAACCTGTTGTATTAAGTTCGTTTCGTTTCGGGCGTTTAGAAGTTCAATCAGTTCTACAGAAAGCAACCAGTCGTTTGGATGGTCTTTTTGAAGTTTTTCAAAAATAGGTTCCAATGAAGTCTTCGTGTCATTCGATTCACGAATACTTCTCACTGTTTGGTACAATACTTCCAAATCATCTCTTTCCGCCGTTTGTTTGGCTTTAATGGTTTTTGTTGAAGGAACATGCGATATCAAGTCAAAACTATTTACGTCGGCTGGGCCTGAAAAAGCCGAAACCAGTTTTTTGCCCACAGCCATATCATAATTGCCCCATTCAGGTTGGAATAAAACAGTGTCTCCGTGTGTTACTGTACAGTTTTTGAAACAAATTAGGATAATTTCTCCATGCAGATTTCTTTTTCCGGTAATAATTTCACCAACTACTTTTATGTCTCCTTCAAATTCCAAGGTTGCAGTTTGTCCTTCATAAACGCCATAAGCTTTTAGGTCACGCGGACTCATATCCTCAATGGCAAGATTGATACCTTTTAGTTTTCCTAACGGACTTCCAAATCCTTCCGGATGAGTGGCGGTTCCGTGGCCAACTAATTCTTTTTCTCTATATGACAAAGCGGTTTTGCCTGCTGTTTGAAAATAAATAGGTTTTCCTTCATGCTCAATAACATTGCTAAAGATGCCCGAAATTTGCAAACCGGTACTCAATTCGGCTGTTCCTAATGCTTTGGAATGGATTAGTTTTTTTATTCCTGACAATCCACCTGTGCGCAAAGCCATTGTGTTGGCAAACTCTTCCAAAATCAAACTCAAATAAGCAAAATCGGGAGTTACGTACAATTGCGGTTGTAATTTGGTAATGTCAAAACTTTGATGAACTGCCGAAAAATCATAAGGGATTTTCTTCACATTATCAGTCATGCACCAAGCACTTTCTCCAATGGACGATAATAAACCGGCACCATATATTTTTGGGTTTTCCAATGTTCCTATTAAACCATATTCCACTGTCCACCAATGCAAGTTTCTGATTTGAGCCATTTCGGATAATTCGCCCATGTTGTTTTGCAAATCTTCTACCGCTTTTTCAGCAGCTTCAATTTCAGATTGTGGTGTGTCTTCGGCTTCTTTTAAAATAGAAAGCAAACGAATGGCTTCGTACATTTCATAATCTTTATGCGAAGAAATGGCTTTACAACCTATTTCACCAAAACGGCGAAGGTATTCCGCATATTCAGGATTTGCAATAATAGGGGCGTGGCCGGCACCTTCGTGAATGATATCGGGGGCAGGAGTATATTCAATATGTTCAAGTTGACGAATGTCTGATGCAATTACCAAAACATTGTATGCCTGAAATTCCATAAAAGCATTGGGCGGGATAAAACCATCAACAGCCACAGCAGCCCAGCCAATTTCGCTAAGGATACGGTTCATACCATACATGCTCGGGATTCGGTCTATCTCAATTCCTGTTTTTTTCAATCCTTCCAGATACGAACTGTGGGCTACTTTTGAAAGATAATCCACGTTTTTGCGCATCACATATCGCCATACAGCCTGATTTATCGGAGTGTATTCGCTATAATCCTGAGGTTTGATAAACTGTTTCAAATGCTTTGGCAAACGGTCTAATAATGGATTGCTTTTTATCTTTGTGTTCATTGCGAAATCGATGTAGTTATTTACACAAAAGTACGATATTCAAATTCGAAAAGGAATTTTTGGGTATAAAATTTACAATTTCACAAAAAGTTAATGTTTTTTTGAAGCAGAAACATTAGGCATTTTTTGGAAACATGGGACCCGTTTTTCGCTACAATCTTGTAGGTCTCGTCTTTTAGGGACGAGACCTACAAGGATTTTCGCTTCACCCGGGGCTAAACGGAAGTAATAGGCTTTTTTGTAATCACTTTTTAAAACCAATCAATTCTCGCAAAGACACACAGAGACGCAAAGATTTAATATGCTCCTTTGCGTCTCTGCGTCTTTGCGAGCCATTTAAATCAGATTCAGAGTGCTATTGTAAATAAAAAACCGCAACTAACTTTATCTGTCAGTTGCGGTAGTTTCTTAATATTCTATTTTACAAAAGCGGATGTTTCGCTTCATGTCTGAAATACTCAATTTTATGGTTGAAGATTTCTGCCATGCTTCGTCCTCTTAGTTTAGCTTCTTCAGCCAGTGGCCCTTCAAAAAGATTGTCCACTGTTTCAGTGAAAATTTCCATCCAACGGGCAAAGTGTTTTTTCTCGACTGGAAGTTGTTTGTGAGGTGGAAAAGGACTTCCGGAATATGTGTGTTCTTCCAGCAGAATCGTTTGCCAAAAGCGGTACATTTTTTCCAAGTGTTCCGTCCAGCGGTCACCTATTTTTTCGTTAAAAATAGAACCAATCAATTCGTCTTTTCTTACATTCGAGTAGAATGTATTTACCATTAATTGAATATCTTCTAGGTTTGTTATGTCTTTGTTAGCCATTTTTTTATGTATAAAAAACTTTTACAAAGGTAGCCTATAATTAGAAAATTGGCTGAAAAAGATCTGTTAATTTATCCGATTAGCATGGTAAACAGGTCATGCTTTTCGTTGAGATATCGGTATTCGAATCCTTTTGCTTCCATGTTGGCTTTGATCGCATGAATATCATTTGGATTTTTCAATTCCAGTCCAACAACTACTGATCCTACTTCGCGGCTATTTTTTTTGGCAAACTGAAAATAAGTGATGTCATCATCAGGACCTAAGATGTCATTTACAAATTCTTTCAATGCCCCGGGGCGTTGCGGAAACTGGATCATGAAATAGTGCATTAAACCCTCATAGAGTAAAGAACGTTCTTTGATTTCGGCAGTCCTTTCGATATCGTTGTTGCTTCCGCTTACAATGCAAACTACCGTTTTGCCTTTTATTTGTTCTTTGTAAAAATCCAATGCAGCTATAGTCAAGGCACCTGCAGGTTCGACCACCATTGCTTCTTCATTGTACAGGCGTAATATTGTCGTACAAACTTTGCCTTCAGGGACTAATATAATGTCATCTAGATTTTTTTGACAAATGTCAAAAGTCAGGTCACCGACTTGCTTTACTGCCGCTCCATCTACAAACTTATCAATAGTATCTAATGCTGTGTTCTTGTTATTGGTAATTGAAGTTTTCATCGAAGGGGCACCAAGTGGTTCTACGCCAATAATTTTGGTTGTAGGACTGAGCTTTTTGAATACTGTTGAAAGCCCGGAGGCTAGTCCGCCGCCGCCAATGGGAATAAGGACATAATCAATCGGTTCTTTATAAGTATCCAGAATTTCTAATCCAACGGTTCCTTGACCGGCTATGACTTTTAAATCATCAAAAGGATGGATAAATGTTTTGTTGTTTTCTGTGGCATCGGTTACGGCTTTTGCATAAGCATCATCAAAAGTATCGCCTGTCAGTACAATTTCTACATATTTTTTTCCAAACAACTGGACTTGCTTTACTTTTTGCTTGGGCGTTGTTTTTGGCATATAAATTTTACCCATTATTTTTAGAAGATGGCAAGAAAAAGCGACACCTTGTGCGTGATTTCCAGCACTGGCACAGACAATTCCATTTTCTTTTTCGGCAGCTGTCAAGGAACTTATTTTGTTATAAGCTCCTCTTATTTTGTAGGATCGAACGACTTGGAGGTCTTCGCGTTTTAATAAAATGGTTGCGCCAAACTCTTCAGATAAATTTAGGTTTTCAATTAGAGGGGTAGTGGGGACTATATTTTGAAGTTGTTTTTGGGCTTGCTGTATTGCTGTAAATAAAGTCATTTTTGTAGTATTTGGAATTTAAAATTTTTGAATTAAAAAGAATTCATTGGTTCTAATTCAGTTATTATTGTGGCTAATTGCGGGATTGTTTCTATATGTATTTTACTGGTATAAATGCAATAATCTGCTTCCTTGAAAATTGGGGAGGTATTAATAATTGATCTGACTTGTTTTTCTTTTTCATCAGAATTCGGAACTTTTAATAGTAGAATTTGGTGAGTAGAAAGCTCGGCTTCAGTCTGTAAATAACATTTAAAGACTTCAATGATTTTTTCTATTTGATGCACTAAATTTTGAACTGCTGACTCTGTTTCAATAAGCGTAATGGTAAAACGGTATAAATTTACTGTTTTGCAAAAAATTACAGAGAAGCTGTTTATGTTTATTTTTCTTCGGGTTAAAATAAGGACTACTTTATTGATTAGTGTCTCATTTTTTTCGCTGAAAAGCGTTATTGTAAAATTTTGGTTCATAACTGAATAATTTGTTTTTGTTTAAAAAAAATAAAGCCTTTCACTATTTTGACAGAGAAAGGCTTTATTAGCAAATAGAATCCTGACTCGTCATGTGAAACGAATAATGATAATTACTATAATAATTGTTGCTAAATTTTGCATGTTGGTTAAAATAAAAAAACCTCCCGATGTGGGAGGTTTCATAAATTGTATATTGTTTACTTATTTATATAACACCTCGCCATAATTATCAAATGATAATTATAATAATGATTACGACGATGTTAATTAAGTTTTTCATTTTTCTCGTTCAGGCTGTAAATGTATTGATTTTTTAGAAATCAAAGGATAAGAGCCTGTTTAAATTTCATCTAATTATTTTTTCTTTTCCTTATTTTCTTTGACTTCAGGTTTTGTCGGAGGATATTGTTGTAAAATTTTGGTAACAAAATCATTGACTATAGCATCTTTTTCAGCCATATCTTTAGAAAGGGTTCCGCTACCTTCTCCTTGCCAGACAAGTTCTTTCTTTTTAGCATCGATTAGGTCTATGTATAATGTTCCTTCAGTAGAGGAGCTTACATAAGTATGGCCTCCATACATGTAAGGGTTCCATCCCCATCCCCATCCGTAGCCATAAGCTGCGTTGAATTGGTTTACGCTGATTTCTTCTCTTGATTTAGTGAAAATGTTGACCAATAAATCAGGATTTTCGCTTTTAGTAAAACCTTTAGACTGTAATTGTTGATCGATTGCATTCAGGATTCTTTTTTTATCCAAATCGGAAATTTCGACTTTATCGATTCCGGATTTCATAAAAGCAAAAGTTTTGTATTGCGTAAAATCTACTGATTTGTCATAATCAGAATATACTTTTACCGTGTCACACGAGGCAACTACGAAAAGCAATAACAGGGATAAGAGTTTGAATGTTTTCATCTTTTATATGATTTATGTTGCTTTAAATTTACTGCAAAAATCGTACCAATTTATTTGTTCTAAATTAGTTAAAATAAATAACTTTTGCAATCATTTTTCTTAAATGTGCTTGTCTTTAATTGGTGGTTAGCCCTGATAGTAGTGAAAAGCATTTTTTGAAAAACGAGTATTTTTTTCTTGAACAAAAAAAGCGACCAGCGGAAGCTCTTTTTTGTTCTTAGAAAAAAACGAGTTTATAAAAAATCTTGCAGCGGATAGCAGGATTAGCTCCAAAATATTCTTTTGTATTTCAAAAGCTAATCGTTACTTACTTCAGCAATTCATCATCGACTAGATTGGGTAGGGTCACTTTTAACAAAGGTTCGACTTCCATAGCACGTTTTATGGCAAAAACAGCGCCTTCGTTTCTGGCCCAGCTGCGTCTCGATATTCCGTTATTGACATCCCAAAAAAGCATTGAAGTCAGTCGTCGTGAAGCTTCGGGGGTACCGTCAAGCACCATTCCGAAACCGCCGTTAATTACTTCGCCCCAGCCAACGCCGCCTCCATTGTGGATCGATACCCAGGTGGCACCGCGGAAACTGTCGCCAATTACGTTTTGTATGGCCATATCGGCAGTGAATCTTGAACCGTCATAAATATTGGAAGTTTCGCGGTAAGGCGAATCAGTTCCGGAAACGTCATGATGATCGCGACCCAGAACAACCGCTCCAATTTCGCCTTTGGCAATGGCTTGATTGAAAGCTTCGGCAATTTTCATACGACCTTCGGCATCGGCATATAAGATTCTGGCCTGTGAACCAACGACTAATTTATTCTCCTGAGCGCCTTTTATCCACTGAATATTATCTTGCATTTGTTGCTGGATTTCAATTGGAGCTGTTTTGGCCATTTCTTCTAAAACCTGACTTGCGATAGTATCTGTTTTGGCTAAATCTTCGGGTTTTCCTGAGGTACAAACCCAACGGAACGGACCAAATCCGTAATCAAAACACATAGGTCCCATGATGTCCTGTACATAACTTGGGTACTTGAAATCAATCCCCACCCCAGCCCTCCCCGAAGGAGAGGGAAAAGCAATGCTTTCTTCTTTTAGTACATCAGCACCGGCTCGTGAGGCTTCCAGTAAAAAGGCATTGCCATAGTCAAAGAAATACGTTCCTTTGGCTGTGTGTTTGTTGATAGCGGCTGCATGACGACGCAAGGTTTCCTGAACTTTTTCTTTGAATAAATCAGGATTGTTTGCCATCATAGCATTGGCTTCTTCAAATGAAACTCCGACCGGATAATATCCTCCTGCCCAAGGATTGTGTAGCGAAGTTTGGTCGGAACCCAAATCGATATAAAGGTTTTCTTCGTTAAATCGTTCCCAAAGATCCACAACATTCCCGAGGTAAGCGATAGACACGGTTTCGTTATTGGCTTTTGCCAAATTTACTCTTTGAACCAATTCGTCAAGATTCTCAATTATTTCGTTAATCCAACCCTGACTGTGACGAATGTGGGTTATTTTTGGATTCACTTCAGCGCAAACCGTTATGCAGCCGGCAATATTTCCAGCTTTTGGCTGTGCGCCGCTCATTCCTCCTAAACCGGAAGTCACAAATAAACCTCTTTTTGGACTTCTTTTTATTTTTCGAAAACCATTCAAAACCGTAATTGTCGTTCCGTGCACAATCCCCTGAGGGCCTATGTACATATAGCTTCCGGCGGTCATTTGTCCGTATTGCGAAACGCCTAATGCATTCATTCTTTCCCAATCATTGGGTTGGGAATAATTTGGAATTACCATTCCGTTGGTGACAACAACTCTAGGAGCGTCTTTGTGGGAAGGAAATAACCCCATCGGATGTCCGGAATACATCGTCAATGTTTGCTCATCGGTCATCTCCGACAAGTATTTCATCGTTAATAAATATTGTGCCCAGTTTTGGAAAACCGCACCATTTCCTCCGTAGGTAATCAGTTCGTGCGGATGTTGTGCGACTGCGTAATCCAGATTGTTCTGAATCATTAGCATAATGGCTTTGGCTTGTTCGCTTTTTCCTGGATATTCGGAGATTGGACGGGCATACATTTTATAATCAGGACGAAATCGGTACATATAAATTCGTCCGTAGGTTTCGAGTTCGTTGCGAAACTCAGGAAGCAGTTCCTCGTGATGTTTTGGCTCAAAATAGCGCAAGGCATTTCGAAGCGCCAGTTTTTTTTCTTCCTCGGTTAAGATTTCTTTTCTTTTCGGTGCGTGGTTAATGTTTGCGTCAAACGGTTTTGGCTGGGGTAATATAAATGGGATTCCCTGTTGAATTTGTTCTTGGAAAGTCATTAGTTTTTTATTTAAAGGTTGAAAAATTTAAAGGTTTAAAAAATCGATTCGGATTTTCTAATTTCAAATTGGTACATAAAAAACTATGGATAGCGAATATCCGACCTGTGATAGGACTTGTAAATTTTAATTCTATATTTTAAAGAAAGGATGTCCACAATTATATTGAATGGTTAATACTTTAAAGAATTCTGCAGTCTAAGATCTATTTTCTAATCTCCCCCGTTTTCTTATCAAACCCATAAGGACAATGGCGACAACCGCTTTTGCAACAATAGCCTCTTTTTAAATGGTATTTTTCGGTGAAGCATTTGTAACCTTCAGGAGTGAAATAAAAATCTTCCGCTTCTGTTAATTTATTTTCATTATCTTGTTCTATCATTTCTTTGTATGCTTGAAAATCTATTTAGGATTCTCATTAGTTTATTTAGATTTGCAATTTAGGGATTGTGTTTTTCTTTGATTTAGCCTAAATTATCTGTACAAATCTATAAATTTTATAATCAATGTTTGTTATTGTTGCCAAATATTTAATTCCAAAAGGGTATCGGGGACTTACGGTTTTTCCATTTGTGTTTATAAAATATCGATTTGATTCTGAAAACAAAGTATTAGTCAATCACGAAAAAATACATCTTCGCCAACAATTAGAATTACTCGTTTTGCCTTTTTTTCTTTGGTATTTTGTCGAATATGCGGTACGTTTGCTTCAGTACAAAAACACCAATCTGGCTTATAGAAATATCAGTTTTGAAAGAGAGGCTTACGCCAATGAACAGGATTTGAATTATCTTGAAAAAAGGAGATTTTTTAGGTTTTGGAAGTATACGAGAGTTTAAATGTTTAGAAGTTTAGAAAATTGAATTCAAAAATCTGCGAAACCTGCGTGCAATCTTTTTTAGTACAAATAAAAAAATATTCATAAAGCTTGAATCAAAAAATAACATACAATCTTCCCAACGGAATTTCCCTCGAAATCAAGAGGGAAGATTTGTTGCATCCTTTTATTTCAGGAAATAAATTCAGGAAGATGAAGTATAATTTGCTTCAGGCAAAAATCGAAAAGCAGGAAACGTTCCTCACTTTTGGTGGTGCCTATTCCAATCATATTGCGGCTGCAGCTTATGCAGGAAAAGAACAGGGTTTTAAAACTATTGGAGTGATTCGCGGGGATGAATTGGGGGATAAAATTGACAAAAATCCAACTTTGCGGTTTGCTCGGGAATGCGGAATGCAATTTGAGTTTGTGAATCGAGAAGCTTATCGACAGAAAACTGATCCCGATTTTATAGCTAATTTAAGGAAAAAATTCGGTTCGTTTTATCTTGTGCCGGAAGGCGGAACCAATCAATATGCGATAAAAGGCTGCGAAGAAATACTGACTGATGAAGATAGTGTTTTTGATTTTATTTGTTGCGCGGTAGGAACGGGCGGAACCATTTCGGGCTTAATCAATAGTGCATTGCCTCATCAAAAAGTTTTAGGATTTCCGGCATTAAAAGTCGATTTTTTAAAAGATGAAACGCCCATGAATAAATTTTCTTCAAATTTAATTGAAAAAAGCGTTCCTGACGACCTTAGGCAAATGACTACTTTACCGGAAGAAATTCGTAAATTTGCGACCAATGAGAATTGGGAATTAATAACCGATTATCATTTTGGGGGTTATGGAAAAGTGGATGAAGAATTGATTCAGTTTATAAATCAGTTTTACAAGAAAACACAAGTTCCGTTAGACCCCATTTATACGGGAAAGATGGTTTTTGGCGTTATGGATTTAATACAGAAAAACTATTTTCCAAAAAATGCCAAAATTTTATTGATTCATACCGGAGGATTGCAGGGAATTCAGGGAATGAATGCGCTTTTGAAAAGCAAAAACAAAACATTGATAGAAACATAACACCCAAATATACCATATATGTTAAAAAAAATAGCTTTATTTCTTTTGATTGGGACTATTATAGGATGCGGTTCTTCGAAACCTGCAATAGTAACTAAAAAACAACCGGTGGGGTGGAAATATTCCAAACCAATTCAAGGTGGAAGTAGTGGAAATAATACATCACCAGCTACTTCAAAACCGATGACCACAAATGAATTGACCAAAGCCTATATTGCACAATATAACTCGGTAGCAATGAATAATATGAAAATGTATGGAATCCCCGCCAGTATTATTTTAGCTCAGGGAATTTTGGAATCGGGTGCAGGTAAAGGAGATCTGGCAATGACAGCGAATAATCATTTCGGGATTAAATGCCATAACGACTGGACGGGTGATAAAATTTACAAAGACGATGATTCTCCCAATGAATGTTTCAGAAAATATGATAAAGCTTCCGAATCGTATCAGGACCATGCTTTATTGTTAACTGGAAAAAAAAGATATGCTAATTTGTTTGCATTGCCCAAAGGAGATTACAAAGCTTGGGCGAAAGGCTTAAGAGAAGCGGGTTATGCAACTGATCCAAGATACCCAGAAAAATTGATAAGCTATATTGAGACATACAATCTGAGCCAATATGATAGTAAAGTTTTAGGAAAAGCAATAACTAAGGATGAAGCCAAAGTATTGCTCGAAGATAATTTTGGGATTGATGAGGTTAATTTGTATGAAATCCAGAAAGGGGATACTTTGTATTCGGTTTCCAAAAAATTCAATTTAACGGTTGAAGAATTAAAACAGAAAAATAATTTAATGGATACTGCACTTTTCGTTGGACAAAAACTGATAGTAAAATAACTTAATAGTATTCGTTCAATCTAAAGTCAAAAATCTAAAATCAAGAATCATAATGATATACCAAAGAAGCAGTCAGCTTTTTGCTGAAGCAGAAAAAGTAATTCCGGGAGGAGTAAATTCGCCGGTAAGGGCTTTCAAAGCCGTGGGAGGAACACCAATATTTGTAAAAAGTGCCAAAGGAGCCTATTTACTTGACGAAGACGGAAACCGATTAATCGATTATATCAATTCCTGGGGGCCAATGATTTTAGGTCACGCTTATGAACCTGTTGTAAAAGCTGTTGTTGAAAAGGCAAAACTGGGAACTTCTTTCGGAATGCCAACCGAATTAGAAACTCAAATTGCGGCTTTAGCGGTTTCTATGGTGCCAAATATTGATAAAATCCGTTTTGTGAATTCGGGTACCGAAGCCTGTATGAGTGCAGTGCGTTTGGCTCGCGGATTTACGAAAAGAGATAAGATTATAAAATTTGCCGGTTGCTACCACGGACATTCCGATTCGTTTTTAATACAAGCGGGAAGTGGTGCAGTTACTTTTGGAACTCCAAATAGTCCTGGAGTTACGGCAGGAACGGCCAAAGATACTTTGCTTGCCAAATACAATGATTTGGATAATGTAAAAACTTTGATCGAAGCTAATAAAAATGAAATTGCAGCAATAATCATCGAGCCTGTTGCCGGAAATATGGGATGCATTCCACCTGCAAAAGGATTTTTGGAAGGATTACGCGAGTTGTGTACAGCAAACGGAATTCTGCTAATTTTTGATGAGGTAATGACTGGTTTTAGATTGGCAAGAGGTGGAGCTCAGGAATTGTTGAATATTAATGCCGATATCGTTTGTTTCGGAAAAGTAATCGGTGGAGGATTACCTGTTGGTGCTTTTGCGGCTAGAGAAGAAATTATGAATTATCTGGCACCATTGGGGCCTGTTTATCAAGCAGGAACTTTGTCGGGCAATCCGTTGGCAATGGCTGCGGGATTGGCTATGTTGCAGGCATTGGATACTGATCGTGAAATTTTCAAAAGACTAGAAGAAAAAACAGCTTATTTAGCAGCGGGAATCGAAAGAGTTTTGAAAGCCAATAATGTTGTTTTTACGATTAACAGAGTAGGTTCGATGATTTCGGTTCATTTTGATGCTAATCCGGTAACCGATTTTCAAACAGCAGCAAATGGGGATAATGAAACCTTTAAGAAATTCTTCCACGGATTGGTTGCCGAGGGAGTTTATATCGCTCCATCAGCTTATGAAACCTGGTTCATCACTGATGCACTGACTTACGAAGACTTGGATTTTACCATCCGGGCGATTGATAAAGTTTCAAAAACGTTCTAGAAACGTTAAGTCATAAAACACAAATTCCACTCGTTTATCCAACCTTAATTGGTATAAATGAATGGAATTTTTCTTTTTGATTATTGTTCAAATAAGCGGGATGCTATTAATTGTTTCCTCCGTCTCCGCCGAAACCACCGCCGCCATTATTTCCTCCAAAACCACCGTCATCTCTTCTTTCACGCATTCTTTCTCTCATTCGGTCTTCGTTTTGAGCTCTTTGTTCAGAATATTTTTTGAATTGATCAGCATTCAAAATAGCTTTCAATTTTGTGTCAGTATCTTGTCTTTCGGCTTGCATTGCAGTTCTCATTTCTTTTCTTTCATCATCAGTCATTTGTCCACCACCTGATCTTTTAGCTCTGGCGTCTTGCATTTTTTTGCTTTTCTCTGTCAAAAGTTGACTTACAGCTTCTTGTTGTTTTGCGTCCAAGCTCAAATCCTTGGTCATTTTTTCAACTTGTTTTTGAACACGTTGTTCAGGAGTCATGTTTTGCATTTGACCTCTGTCTCCTCTGTTTGGTTTTGCTGGTGTTTCTTGAGCCATGCAAGTCATTCCTATGCCTAATACTAAGGCAATAATTAATTTTTTCATAGTTTGTGAGTTTTTAGATTATCGTTATAAGACTGATTTAAAGTTCAAAGGTTTAACTAAATTACTAATATTTATTTTTTATTTCAATAGATAAGTTTCGGTTTAATCATTTTCGAATTGTATTTTTGAACTTGAGTTCGATTATTATTTTTTGGAGCAGGACATTTGTTGTTTTTTACAAGTATCCTCCCGCTTTTCGCTACAATCTTGTAGGCTGAACCCCAGCACACAAGTATTTTTGCTGCAATCGGGGCTAAAAATCAACATTCTGCTTTTTTATAATTATCTCAAAAATAAGAATTTAAGATCAAACTCAGATTTTGAAATTATTAAAAATAAACGCATGATATCTGTTCAAGAAGCTTTTTCAATATTAGAACATAATTTGCCTGCTTTACACAAAGTAGAATATCCTCTTTTTCAAGCTAGAAAACATATTTTGGCCGAATCTCTTACATCACCAATCAATATGCCTCCTTTTCGCCAATCAGCAATGGACGGTTATGCTTTATGTCTGCATAATGATTTGGTTTATGAAATTGTTGGCGAAGTAAAAGCAGGTGATTCGCATTTGGTCAAATTGCTTCCTGGGCAAGCCGTAAAGATTTTTACCGGGGCAGCCGTACCGGATTCTGCTCAGGCTGTAATTCAGATTGAGAAGGTCTCTGCAAACGGAACTCAATTGTTGTTGGACGAATTAGTTGAGCCGGAAACAAATGTGAGACCTATTGGAGAACAAATTTCGAAAGGGGATTTGGCACTCGAAAAAGGAACTTTGCTAAACGCCGCTGCAATTGGATTTTTGGCTGGACTTGGTTTTACACATGTAAAGGTTTTTCAAATGCCCAAGATTGGTATTGTGGTGACAGGTAATGAGCTTACCAAACCGGGCTTGCCGCTCGAACATGGAAAAGTGTATGAAAGCAACGGAATTATGCTGCAATCAGCTTTGTTGGATGCGTATTATGATGCGGTGACTTTGTATGAAGTTAATGATGATTTTGAAAATACCAAAAACAAACTGAATGACGCTTTAACAAATAACGAATTGGTTTTAGTCTCCGGTGGAATATCAGTTGGTGATTATGATTTTGTGGCTCGTGCTTTAAAAGAATTGCAAGTGCAGACTCTTTTTTACAAAGTCAATCAAAAGCCGGGGAAACCTTTGTTTGCGGGTAAACTGCACAATAAAATGGTTTTTGCTTTGCCTGGAAATCCTGCTGCCTGCCTGACTTGTTTTTATGTTTATGTTTTACCAACACTGGCTATCATGTCTGGAGCTGAAGCGAATTACCAACAGGCCGTTATGGTTTCATTAGCTCACGATTATGAAGTAAAAAACACTCGTTGTCAGTTTTTGAAAGCCAGCATCAACGATGGTGAAGCAGAAGTTCTAAGCCATCAAAATTCCTCTATGCTCAATTCTTTTTCAGTTTCCAACGGACTGGTTTATGTTCCGCACGGACATTATGAATTGAAAAAAGGGGATAAGGTTGAAGTGTATTTGTTGTAGCTTTCGATTTGCATCATAAAAACATCCAATAATTTGTATACAGCACTATGCAAATTATTGGATGTTTTTATTTTTTTTTGGAATAGGTGATGGAAAAAATGTATTTGTTGTAATTATTCCACTTTAATGGAGACGCTTCCAACAATCATATCGTGAATAGTTCTGCTTTTTGGGCTGACAAAAATGGTGATAAAAGAAATCCAGCCTAATAAAATCTTAAAAAAATATCGAATGATAGACTGAAAAATATTGAGGTGTTCATCAGTATTGGAATTTTTGCGTATTCTTATTTTCATTTTATCATTCCCTAAAGTTGCTCCCAAAGTAACACAAATAGGTTCGTACATAAGCAGGGATAAAAACAATAGAACTCTTGCCCAATCAGGAACATTCTCAATATTATCAAGAATATCAGTAAAAAGAAGCATACAGGCTATTAAAAGAATGGTGTCGATTAAGTTAGATTTGGTTCGGTCCAATACCGATGGGTAATTTTTATTCATTAGATTAGATTTAGTTTCATGAAAAGTATCTTATGTTGAAATTATAAAACCTCCGGATTGGCAATATTTGTTGGGTTTCCGTTTATATAATTGATTACATTTTCAAATGCTTTTCCAAAATACAGTTCATAACCGTTTTTTTCTACATAGCCTAAATGCGGTGTGCAAACCACATTGTTCATTTGGAACAGTTCAAAATTGGTATTGTAAATAGGTTCTTCTTCGTAAACGTCTAATCCTGAGAAGGCTGGTTTCCCTTGTTTTAAGGCAGAAATTAAAGCTCCTTTTTCAATCAATTCAGCCCGAGCGGTATTGATAAGAATCGAGTTTTTTTTCATGTGCAAAAGATCACTTTCCTTTACAATGCCCTTTGTAGCTTCATTTAAACGCAAATGAAGGGTAATAATATCGGCGGTTTCAAAGAATTCTTTTTTGGAGTTGGCGCTTTTAAATCCGTCTCCAATGGCTTTATTTCTTGAGGCTTCGCTTCCCCAAACCAAAACTTTGGCTTCAAAAACTTTGGCGTATTGTGCTATCTTTTGACCTATTTTTCCGTAACCCCAAATACCAATTGTTTTACCATGAACGCTAGAACCAATATTAGTCTGCCATTTACCCATTTTCATGGTTTCAATCGCTTGGGGAATTTGTCTCACAGTATTCATCAGCAATGCCCATGTTAATTCGGCAGGGGCAATGGGTGAACCAATTCCTTCAGCAACGGCAATTTTATGGGAGGTGCATTCTTTTAAATCTAGATGATTGGATATTTTTCCTGTTTGGCTAATCAGTTTTAGATTGGGTAACAAATCAAGCAACTCCTTAGTGATTTCGGTTCTTTCTCTTGTAAGGACTATTATGTCGGAGTCTTTTAATAATTCGGAAAGTTTTTGAGGATCTTTTTCAGTTTTATGAAGTATTTGGACATCTTGATCTTCGAGTAAATTAAAACAGTTTAGATTTTCAATTGCGTTTTGATAATCGTCTAGTATGGTTATTTTCATTTGGGGTCAAAATTGATTTGGAAAAGGGTCAATAACTAATTTATGAAATTAATTTCAGTTTGATTTCTTTCTTGAGCCAATATTTTTCGGCAAAAACAACAATGGAAATTCCAATAATATAGGTCAGTAAGTCAATCCAGGAGAAGGATGTTCCTATGACTGTTCGTGCAATTTTTGATTTTTCCAAATGCAGTTTTTCGACAATATTTAAAAACTGAAGAAATTCAACTGTGAAAGCAAAAACCAGCACAAATAACGCGACTGGCAAAACCGGTAAGTTTAGAAACGCTTTTATAAAACAATAGATTAAAATCACCACCAAAACATCCCCGAGATACGGCCTAACAAAACTATCATTCACAAAAAGGGCAATCAAAACTTCCATCAAAAAAATCAAGATGGTGAAGATGAAGTAGTTTTTGTTGAAGGTTAGCATGATATGATGTTGGTTGTTTTGACGTTGTTGTGCTTTTTTTCTTGAATGAGTTTTATTTACTCTTTAATAAGCAATTTTTCAAATGCCCTTCTTTCACCTCCTCTAAAATATACTTTGCCACAATAACTGTAACCCAGTTTTTCAAAGATTTTTAGCATGGCAATATTGTCAAAATTAGTGTCTGCTTTAACGCTGTAGATGTTATTGCTTAGGGCAAACTCTTCAATCTGTTTCATGATTTCTATGGCGAGCCCTTTACCTAAATACGCTTCAGAAATTGCTATGCGGTGAAATACAACAAAATCAGTATCCGATAACCATTTCCCTTTTATTTTGGCGTATTCAGGTTCGTCGTTAATCAATACGGCGCAATATCCCATAATGGTTTCTCCATCTACCAAAACAAATCCTGCTCCTCTTTCAATGTCTTTTTGAACCACTTCGGGATTTGGATAGCCGTCTTGCCATTGTTCGCTGCCGTCTTCTTTTCTTCGGGTAATTGCCTGTTGTAAAATCTCCCATATCGCAGGGATTTCAGAAGCTGTGGCTTTTCTAAAGAAATAATTCATTTTATGGTTGTTTGTTTTTTTAGTTCATAAAAGTATCTAAAACATTTTTATTTCAAAGACCATAATTGGGCAATATTCTTGGCGGCAAGATTATAATCTGTCTTTTTTGCGTTTTCATTTCTGAAACTGCAAAATATGGGATCTTCATTAAATATAGATTTGGCTAATTCTCTTCCGGCCATTGTGATGGCGGTTGTTTTATTCAGTCTGTTTTTTTGAAATATTGCAAATGCTTCTTCCTGTGTTTTTGCTTCTTCCAGAGCGGTTGCAAATTCCCATGCATCTTCTATGGCTTGGCATGCGCCTTGTCCGGATGTAGGCAATGCGGCATGTGCCGAATCCCCAATCAGGCATACATTATCTTCGTGCCATTTTGAAATTGGGTTGTGGTCAAACACCTCAATATACTTGATGTTTTCTTCAGCGCTTAACCGAATGATTTTTTCAATTTTTGGTGACCATGAAGCAAATAAGTTCAATAAATCATCTTTGTTATTATTGGTTTTAAAAGACGAATTAAGAGGTAACGATTTACCGCCCGCCCAATATCCTTTGAATTCGGTTATTGGAACGATTCCGAAACGTTCTCCGCAACCCCAAAAATCTAAAACAGTATCGGTCTTTGAAAAAATAGGTTTGTCGCTTTCTACGATTCCTATCCAGTTTACAAAATTCTGATAAATAGGCTTGTTGTCTCCATTGACATACTGTCTTGCAACCGAATTCATTCTTCCGTCTCCACCAATCACGATATCTGTTTTTATTTCAATTCCGTTGTTAAACATAACAGTCGCTTTATTGTCTTTGCAAGATAGCTGTAAGGCTTTATGATTAAAAGAAATGGGGATTTTTAGATCGTTTATTTTTTTTAATAAAATTTCCTGAAGTTCCTTTCTGCTCACCGAATAACTGTTAGCACCAATTGCTGAATCAATCGTAGAAACATTAATGGAGCCCAAGAATTCCTCTTTGTCAGTCCAGCGTTCCATTTGTTTTATTTGGCCTCCAATTCTTTGTACTTCAGTCAATAAATGTAGTTTGTCGAGAATTTTGCTTGCATTTGCCCATAGTACGATGCCTGCACCGATTGTAGTTGCCGTTTTTCTTTGTTCATAAATGGCTATGTTTTCAAATCCTTTTTGACGTAAAGCTATTGCAGTGGTTAATCCGCCAACACCGGCACCCAAAATAACAATATTTGTTTTTCGATTCATTTCGCTACTTGTTTCTTCAAAAATTATACAGATGGTTAGCTTAGTGTATCAAATATAGTGAAAGAATTGCTTTGCAGTCAATGCAAATAGATTCATCAAGTGCGGTAAAAATAAACTACCTCTGGGCTCTGCCCTGAGGTATTAGCTAAATAGTAACCTCAGATTTTTAGATTTTTAGAAATCCTTTTTAATCTGTGAATCTGTGGCAAAAAAAACCGAAGCAGAGCTTCGAGGAATTAAACCTAAAGAGATTAAATTTTGTTTCCGTATTTAGGCTTCAAGAAAATGCAAATGGTTGTATCTTTGCGGTCTTTTAAAATAATAGCAAATATAATGAAGCAGCAATGTGTAATTTTTGATATGGATGGTGTAATCTGCCACACCAATCCGGATCATGGCAAAGCTTTTGAAGCATTCTTCGACAAGTACCAAATTCCTCACACCCAACAAGAATTTGAGGATCATATGTACGGAAAACACAATGGTTATATCATGACGTATTTCTTTAAGCGTCCCATTTCCGGAGAAGAACTCAAACAATTGGAAGACGAAAAAGAATCGATGTTTCGTGAAATTTATAAAGACAAAGTAGAAACCATTCCGCATTATCTGCCTTTTTTGGAGGAACTTAAATCCCGTGGTTTCAAAACCGCCGTTGCGACATCGGCTCCGCGTGCGAATCTCGATTTGATTATTAATGCCTTAAAAATCGAAGATAAAATGGATTCGATGATGGCAAGTCAAGACGTACAGCAACATAAACCCAATCCGGAAGTGTATCTAAAATCGGCTGAACGTGTAGGTGTTTCCCCATCCAACTGTGTGGTTTTCGAAGATTCTTTTTCGGGGGTTACCGCGGCTCTAAATGCCGGAATGAAAGTCGTTGGCGTTTTGAGCTCGCATACCAAAGAGCAACTGCCTCCATGCAACTTTTACATCAACGATTACAGTGAAGTAAATGTGGAGAAGATTTTGGAATTATTGAACAGTTAATTGGAATTTGATTTTTTTAAGGAGCAGAGATTTTTGATATTTCATCAACAGTTGTCCCGCTTTTCACTACAATCTCTTGTACTGAACCCCAGTACAAGAGGATTTTCGTTGCAATCGGGGCTAGTTTATAGGTTTAGTTTTTCATAATGATTTTTCTTAGATTCCAGTAATCCACAAAATTGCCAATCCGGAGGGACTATCGTGTGAAGCCTTTTACCCGACGAAGTTATATGCTTTTGCTCACCTTCAAAAAACTACACTTTCTGCGATGTCCTTAAAATTTTCAAGGTCAGTTTTAACGCTTTCCAATTTGCTAGTCAATGAAAGTAAAGCGATTTTTCCGAGGGGTAGGCGCAAAGGAGGCGTAAGTGAATTGGTGATGTCATAAATGGCTTTGGACGCTTTTTTTGGGTCGCCTTCTTGTTTGCCATCCACACTTTTTATCTTTTCTCTAAACACAGCCGCCGTTGTATCGTAGTCAGCAATTGTTTGTTCAACAATTTTGAAACCGCTTCCCGCAAAGTTGGTTCTGAAAGGGCCGGGTTCTACAATCGTTACCTTAATTCCAAGTGGTGCAAGTTCTTGTGCCAATGCTTCACTAAAACCTTCTAACGCAAATTTGCTTGCGTTGTAAACTCCAAAACCGGCAAAGGCTTTAAAGCCACCGTGCGAAGAAATTTGAATGATGTGCCCGCTTTTTTGATTTCTGAAAAGAGACAAGAAAGACTGTGTTATTTTTAAAGCACCAAAGAAATTGGCTTCAAAAACTGCCCTTGTTTCTTCTGTGCTTGTTTCTTCAATAGCACCAGCAAGTCCATAACCGGCATTATTTACAAGTACGTCAATTTGTCCAAACTTTTCAGTTACAAGTTTAACTGCCTTTTCAATTTCGTTGGGGTTTGTAATATCCAAAGTCAATGCAAGTGCTTTGTCTTTGTGTTGTTTGTTAAAACTGTCTGTCTGTGATTGATTGCGAAATGTACCAATGACAAAATCGCCTTTGTCAATAACGGTTTGGGCAAGTGCTTTGCCCAAACCGCTTGAAATTCCTGTGATGAACCAAATTTTCATTAAATGTTTTTTTAAGATTAAAGGAGTTGAGCCAAAGGAAAATCAATTTCAAATCCAGTGAGGTTGTGTAGGTAGTTGCTCGTTATTTTGTCGCCAATAACCATTACCACATCAATCATATTGGCTTCGTTATATCCGGCTGCAAAAAAGGCTTCCTTACTTTCTTCGGTTGCTCTGCCACGATTTTCAACTGCTGATGCCGCAAACTTTACTAATGCGTCTAACTTGCTGTCAAACGATGCTGAACCTTTACGAATTTCAACGATTTGTTCATCTGTAAAACCATTCATTTTTCCTAATGCTGTGTGTGCCGATTGGCAGTAACGACAGTCGTTAATTTGGCTCGTTACCAAGTTAATCACTTCTCTTTCTTTGGCTCGTAAAGTACTCTTTCGATTTTGTAAAGTAAGATAGTCATCCAGTGCCGTTTCATTTTTTGCATAGTAGGCATACAGATTCGGGACAAAACCTATACCTTTTTGTAGGTTATCAAAAATTGCTTGATTGTTTGCAGATACTTGTGATCTTGTAGGAACGGTGAAAGTTCTTTTTTGTAATGTTAACATTTTACTTTTATTTAAAATTGTTGTTTGTCATTATTGACATTGCAAAAATGAGACGACTTACAACGATTAAAAATGAAGTAGTTTAGGAAATTTGGTTGATGTAGTTCAACTTTTTTTGGAAATCCTTTTGTTTCTAATTCTTGACAAGAATTCGGTTGTCATTCCTAAAAACGAAGCCAAAGCATATTGAGGCACTCTTTGAACTATTTGAGGATATTTTGAAACGTAATTTTCATAACGTTCTTCCGCTGTTTGTGTAAGATTTGAAATTATTCTGCGCTGTTGAAATGCAAGTCCACGTTCTGCAATTATCCTAAAAAAGGTCTCAAACTTGTGGTTTTGTCTTTTAATTTCTTGTTCAGTTTCGAAGTCAATTTGCAAAATGATGCTGTCTTCAAGCGCAACCACAAACATTGTCGCCGGCTGCTGAAAAATATAACTGTTGTAGTCCGTAATCCACCAATCATCTATGGCAAAGTTAATGGTGTGCTCTTGTCCGTCGTCAGCCGTAACGTATGCTCTAAATGCACCTTTGTAAACATAGTGTCTGTATTTTGCCGTAAAATTGGGCTGAACAATAAATTGTCGCTTTTTGATTTTTACTTCTTTGAAGCAAGAACCAATCAGCTGTTTTTCTTCGTCTGTCAGTTTTACAAATTTTTCTATGTATTCAACTATTTTTTCTGTCATTTACAGGTCTGTTGATGTCTTTTATGGTTAATCATAGCATCGCGCCCAGCGTTCTCTTGTATCGAGTGTGTGCCTTGCGGGAGCAGGAGACAGGCCGTAGGCTTTGATGAAGATCTAAAATACAAATTTGGAATTAGAAGAAAAGAAATTAATGCCAATGAAATATTTTGTTCATTAAATTGACTTAGCTCATTAAACAAATTATCGCTAAAATAGCAGGTAAAGCTTGTACGAAAAATATTTTTTTGCTAGCGCTTATTGCTCCATAAACTCCAGCAACTACAACACAAATCAAGAAAAACAACGCTATGTTTTTGGACCAAATTGCATCTGAAATAAAAAATGTCCAGATTAAGCCCGAGGCTAAAAAACCATTGTACAGCCCTTGATTGGCGGCTAAACCTTTTGTCGGTTTAAATAAATGTTCAGGTAAAGATTTAAAGGTTTTTTTGCCGATGGTTTCCCAAGCAAACATTTCAAAATACAAAAAGTAAAAATGCTCTAAAGCAATTAGTCCTATTAAAATTTTAGCGGCTATTTCCATTAATTTTGGTATTTGTTATAAAAAAAACTTTTGTTGTATTTTTTCAAAAATACTTAAAAATTTTAATAATAAGAGGAAAAGTTATACAGTTATAAGCATAAGTTTTAGTTGGTGTTTTTTGCAAATAGCTGAAAACGATTTAACTAAAAGTAGTATGAATATAGACAATGCTTTTTTTTATATGGATGATTTTAGTAACATTCTGAGATCCGCAAGGTAGGGTGACTTTGTGTGATTGACAGTCTCTTTTAGAGCTGAATTATTGAACGAAGCAAGCAAATTCTTCATCATATTTGCTAGGAATTACCTCTGTGATGTCGTAGTCCGCAATTTCGTTCTGATGGAAAGGATCTTGTTTTATAATTTCCATTAACTCATTTCTGTCCACGTTGCGGACTAGAATAACACCACCAGTTCGTGGATTTTTCCTGCCCGAAAAAATGAACTTTTTGTCCGCATAATATTTGTCCAAAAATTGGATATGCGGTTCAATAAATTTTTCTACTTCGCTAATGTCTTTTTTGTATGATAGTGAAATTATGAACATTTTGTCTTCTTTAAGTTTTATGTTAATTGTAGGGAAGTCGAGAGAATGCGGAGCATTACTAAAATTAGTTCTCATTTTTTCGTTGAGTCTGAGATATTAATCCTGCGAGTCCGCCAACTGCGGCAGAGCCTATTGAGATAAGGCCTTCACTAGTTTTATCACTGAAATAAGTTAATAGAGAAATGCAGATTACGGATATAACGACTGTAATTCCAAGAGTCCAAATTGCAACACGTGGAGCCCATCTATCTGATGCAATGGGGTTGTTCTTGCGCAATTCATCTATTAATTTGATTTTGTCATCATTATTAATTTTGTCATCAGATAAAACTTTTTCCATTAAACTGTAAAGTGATGGGTCTTTTGAATCGCTCATGTTTTTTTGATTAAGGGTTGTTTTTATGTTTTTCTTTGATAATTAGTATTAGAAATTTGTAGCTTTCGTTCTAGTGTGTCAGTATATTAAATTTCAATTGTTTTATTTTTGTAAACCACAATGACAATAATAAAATTGAGGATAAGAAAAGGAGTGAAATATGTCAGACCGATTAGAAAATTATCATAAGAATGTATAATTGCCCCAATTAGCCAGATTATAAGTGAAAGAATACTTAAGACTTTTGCTGTTTTGATTTTAGATTTATAGGTAATTAGAAATATTGATAGCAGATTTAAGATTACACAAACTGTCAAAAAGAATCGAATAAACATTGCGGTAATTCCTTGATAACATGATCCTCCTTCAGTTTCAAACTTGTTTGGAATATTGAAATAGGAATAGGTAACAGCAACAATTAACATTGTTAAAAGAAAAAGCATGTTTTTTTTATTCATTTTGTTATTTCATAAAGGTGTTTTTCAATAGTTATGTCTCAGCTAGCGGGGGGTGTGAGGCGCACTCAGTTCTATTTGGAGCGGAGCCGTCTACTCGATTATGCACCGTTTTTTTTCTTCTTTTTAATTTTTTCTTGTAGTTCTAATTCAGATTTTCTATCTGCTTCTTCAATCAACGCTAATCGCTCTTTTTCAAATGGCATTAAAAAGGTTTTGCGAACATGAATATTGCCTTCAAATAATTCGGGTTTCAACTTAATACTTCTAAAGAACCAATTATTCTTTACAGACCAATAAACCTCTCCATTAAATTCTAATTCGCTTTCTAGAATTCCATAAATTGAAAAATATTTTGGATGAGTTTTTTTTAATATTCCAGCCTGCAAATGTCCTCCAACTGTTTTTAAATCTGAATTTTTGCATATTTTTTTCAATAATCTAAAATACTCGTTGCTAAGATGTCTTTTTAAATTTTCTTTGAAATAATTAATAGCATCATCGTCACCAATAAAATGCATCATATGTTCGTTAAGGTCTATTTCTTTTGAGTAGTAACTTATACCATCGCTACTAATTTCAAATCCAAACTCAAATAAAAATTCTCGATTTATATCATTTGGACAAATACCTGAAATTAGAATTTTTGCTAAAGCTTCTTTATTACCAGTCTCAACTAACTGTTTACAAATCTGTTCATAAACATTAAAAGCGATATTCAAAATATTTTTATAATCTACAATTGAAATAGTGTCAGCGATTTGTAAATTTGATAATACTTCGGATAACGTATCTGCATAACCACTTCCACTAATATAGCCACCAGTTAAACAAAATCCCCAATCTTTATCATAAGACAAATTTAAGTCAGTACCATATATTCGTATAGGAATGCTAAATATTTTTGGTGCAGTATCGCTAGTTATAATAATATCTGAATCTTTTCTACGAGTTATTCTAGAATCTGAAGCAAAATATATATCATTATCTATTTTCCAAGCTAAGCATAAAGTCATAAGTTTCTTGAATTGTTGGATGTTTAATAATATGGGGCATAACTTGTATATTCACACCATAAAATCCTCTATTGTTAGTCTTGCTAATATATAAATAAATATTTACAAATTATTAATTGCAAAATCTCTCGCGTGCAGTTCCCCGCGTGAGGGATGGGAGCAAGTTACCTTGTAACGCGTACAGCCCGACCGCGTTGAGAAAAGGGGCTGTATGATCGCATTGCAGAATAAGCCCCTTTTCTTAATGGGGGCACGCCCAAATGAGTTTTAGTACAATAAATTGAAATCGTAAAATCCTATTCTTCGGCCTCTGTTTGTAATTCTTCGATTTGGGGTTCATCGTTTTCCATGTCTATCCATGAAAGGAAAAATTTATATCCTAAAGTCAGGATTACCGCTCCAAGGAATAAGCCAATGAATCCGTTGTAGATAAAACCGCCTATCGCGCCAAGGAATATCACAAGCATTGGTGCCGGAGGATTGCCTCTTCCTAGCAAAATGGGTTTCAGGATATTGTCGGAAATCAGCGTGATTCCCACCCAAATTGCTAGTATTGTTGCCGTTGTGGCATCGGTTACGGAATACATATAAATGACTACCGGAATGGCAACCGGGCCAATTCCTATTTGAATAATGGCTAGAAATAGACAGATAATGGTGAAAATTCCAGCAAAGGGAACGCCTGCCAAAAAGAATCCAATGCCTATCATTAGCGCCTGAATCAAGGCTACGCCCAAGAATCCTTTTACGACATTGCGAATGGTGATTACGGTGACTTCGGCATAGTGTTCGCCATTGTTTCCGATAAGTTTGACGAAAATGTTTTTGGATACTTTGGTTAGCGATTCGGAATACAATAACAGTCCCATGGCGATGATAATCGATACGATAAATTGCAGAATGCCTTTGCCGATTCCCGCTAAGGAAAGCAATAGCCATGCTCCGGCTATTTTTAACTGTTCTGTATATTTAAGTGCGACTTTGGAAAGGTCTTCGGAGGCCGATGCCCATATTTCGACTATTGGTTTTGTTATTGTTGGCCAATTTTTGGTGGTCTCTCCGGGAGGCGGAATTAAGTGCTCATTGGTTTGGTAATAATGGGCAAAATTATTGACTTCTTCGTATAAAGATTGTGTTATGAGTACGCTAGGCACAACTAAAATAGTAAGCAGAATTAACGCCACAAATATCGTGGCCAATATTTTTTTGCCTTTAAATAATTTGACTACTCTTTCATAAATTGGACTGAAAGCGACAGCAATGACAATGGCCCAAACTATGATTAAAACAAAGGGTTTCAGGATATCATAACACCAGCCAATCAGCAAAAACAATACACCAAGGCGAATGAGGGTGTCGGCAATTTTTTCGAAATTGAAAATATTGAAAGTTGGGCTATTTTGTTGCATGCTATTTCGGTTTTGGTTAATGAGTAATATTTGGATTATTATGCTAATCTAGTTAAAATATGGTAATTATCAATGGTATATTTGGATGTCTTTTGCAGAAAGTTTAAGTTTTTTTGTAATCTTAACATAAAAATAGTTGTAAAATAATGCTTGGTTTACGTACGAATTAAATTGCGGTTTCGTATTTTTACTAAATTGATATTTTAGGGAATTTTAATGTTTTATATGAAATACAAATGTAAATTAGTACAATAACCTCCCCTCTCTTTTGGAGAGGGGTTGGGGGTGAGGTTAATAGTTGGTTTAATTTATATTTGTCTTTGATGTTAATAGAGTATCCGTTCATATCGAACTATTACAAATCATAAAATCGTATTATATGAAAATAGCGCTTTATACCAATGAATTTCCGCCAAATATTTATGGCGGAGCAGGAGTACATATTGATTTTTTAAGCCAAGAATTGGCCAAGTTGGGACAGGTTGAAGTTCGGTGTTTTGGAGACCAAAAAGTAAACAACGATTCCATGCACGTGGAAGGGATAAATTCCTGCTTGACCAAAATGGTGGATCCGGAAAACGAACACATCAAAATGTTTCATAACCTAAGCCGAAATGTCGAAATGGCACAGGCAACACCAAAGGCCGACATTGTGCATTGTCATACTTGGTACACACATTTGGCGGGTGTTTTTACGAGAGAATTGCTACAGGTGCCGTTGATATTGACCACCCACAGTTTGGAAACGCACCGTCCTTGGAAAGTGGAGCAGTTGGGTAACGGTTATTTTATGTCGCGATGGATTGAGACCAACGCCTATAAATCGGCCGATGGTGTGATTGCCGTAAGCGAACAAATGAAAGTGGATGTGGTCGAAGCCTATGGCGTGGATCCTGAAAAAGTGACCGTAATTCATAACGGAATCGATCCCGAATTTTACGAACCTACTTTTGATGAAGAGTTATTGGAAGAATATGGAATCGACCCGAATATTCCCTTTGTGCTTTTTGTGGGACGAATTACCCGTCAAAAAGGAATTTCGCAATTGATCGAAGCCTGTCAATATTTTAATGAAGATTGCCAAATCGTTCTTTGCGCAGGTGCTCCAGATACCGAAGAAATTGCCATTGAAACATCCAATCTTATCGATCAGCTGAAAGCAAAAAGAAAAGGGGTAATCCTGATTTCGGAAATGTTGCCACGTGAAAAAGTCAAAGTGTTGTACAGCCATGCGCGCGTTTTTGCCTGTCCGTCTTTGTATGAGCCTTTCGGAATCATCAACTTGGAAGCGATGTCTTGCGAAACGCCTGTTGTGGGAAGTCACGTAGGCGGAATTCCTGAGATTATTGTCGAGGGCGAAACTGGATATTTGATTCCGTTGGAAAGTGTTTCGAGAACTAATTTTAATCCGCTGAACCCAACAGCTTTTCAAAAAGCCTTCGCTGAGAAAGTAAATGCTTTGCTTGAAAACGAGGAATTGGCTACCAAGATGGGTAAAGCCGGACGTGTGAGGGTTTTAGAGAAATTCAGTTGGGAGTCAATTGCCAAAACAACTTATAATTATTATCAGGAAGTCATCGCCCGATTCGAGAAAGAAACTGCTTAGATAATTTGATGGGCCACGGATGACACAGATAAAGCGGATTTACGCTGATTTTTTAACCGCAAAGTTCGCAAGGCAGGCGCGATGAACGCAAAGCTTTGTTTCCTTTGCGGTTAAATCGGTCACGGATGACACGGATAAAACAGATTTTACACGGATTAAAAAAGTCTGCGAGAATCTGCGACCCCGAAAGCTTTCGGGGGCGTGCCAAATTTTTGCGAACCTTGTGGTTAGGGTCTTATAAGTTTTTCAGAGTCAAAAATAAAGCAAGAATCCGTGTCAATCAGTATAAATCCGTGTCATCCGTGGGCCAAAAAATCACTCAATTTTGCTCAAATCAATGATTTTTTGCGCCACAGACCCTCTTTCGAACAAACGTATAAATTTAAAAACACCGCTCACTAAATACCCCGGATTTGAAACCAGTTTCGCAATTTCGGAGATTTTTATGTCTCTTTCCTGTATGGAGGCTTCTCTTTGGTTTTCCGGAAGCAGAACAAATTCATTGGCATATTTCCAGGCGCCGTCTCTCGCGGTTTTCATGCTAAAATCAATAAAGAAATTATCTATTTTGCCCGATAATTTCAATATATAAGTGAGTGTCGGCCAAATTTTGATAAGGGCTTTTTCAACGCTTCCGACCAAATCACTTAGTATCGTATTTATTTGTTCAAAATCCGATTTTAGATCGGCAATATCTTGCGGAGTACTGACCTGAGCCGAAGCAATTCCCAAATCCAAATTGATATGGGCATTGATACCAAGAAGTAAATGCTGAAGGACAATAGGCCAGTACGTTTCGGTCTTTTGAAAAGCAAATTTCCAGCATTCTGATGGTTTTCCCTTAGCCCTGTATTCATAGTAAGCCTTCAGATATCGGTTGGCAAAAATCACATCCAGTTTTTCCATTCGTTCACAATTCTGAAAAGAACCGTTTACGATTCCGCTTTTTATTTTTAGGGTGACAATTCTGTACAGCGTGGGGAACAATCCTATAGGGCTTTGTTCCAGTTTGGCGACTTCTATTATTTCGTCCAAAAACAGTATGACTTCATCAATGGTTGTGGCTTGCTTCATGTTCATTTATAGTTGGTTAGTCTGTTAAATTATTGCGAATATACTTATTTTTTAAAACAGATGCCATTGTTTTTTTGGAGCAGAAAAATTGGTTGTTTTCAGAAAGAATTCTCCCGCTCTTCGTTTCAATCTCTTGTCCTTCCCGATAACTATCGGGACCAGGACAAGAGGATTTTCACTGCGATCGGGGCTAAAAATCAACATTGTATTTTCATAATTAGTTTCTCTATCCTTAGCGTCTTGGCGCCTTTGCGAGACCATATTCACGCAAAGGCGCCAAGACGCAAAGAAATTCGTTTTGAACTTTGCGACCTTACGTCTTTGAGCAAGAATTAAAGTTTGACTTTACGTAATTGGGCTAAAGAGGTATTTTTGCAATCATCGAAAAAAGAAATCTGCGTAGGTCTGCGTAAATCTGCGTGCCAATTTTTTTATAACAAAAAATATATCATAAAGAGGTTTTAATCTTTTTTTGAAAAACGGATTTCGTTATATTTGCAAAAGTATAACGAAAATAACCGGCTTTGAGGATCAAAAGTAAAATTTGGATTGAAACCGATGAGGGAATTCTCATTAGTGAAGGACGAATTCAGTTGTTAAAGCAGATTGAGTCCACGGGTTCGCTCAATAAAGCGGCGAAGGAAATGAACATTTCGTATCAAAAAGCGTGGAAATTAATAGACGCTTCGAACAAGGCTTCTAAAGAACCTTTAATTGCAACCCAAGTGGGCGGAAATAAAGGAGGAGGGACTATTGTGACTCCGTATGGAAAATCACTTATCGAGTCTTTTGAAAAAATCAATATTGCCTGTTGGGAATTTTTGGACGCCGAACTCAAAAAACATTCGTTATAATTCGTTATAAATCAAACTATGGAGAACAAAATCACAGCAATACTTTTGGCCGGGGGGAAAAGCCAGCGAATGGGAACCGATAAAGGCTTATTGGACTGGAACGGAAAAACATTCATTCAGCATATTTGTGATGCCTTACAGCCTATCGTAGGTTCGAATATTTTGATTGTTTCTGCTAATGCAGCGTATGATGCTTTAGGTTTTTCCCGAGTGGAAGACATAGTTGAAAACAAAGGCCCAGTGGGCGGTTTTTACACAGGACTGAAAGAATCCAAAACCAAAGTCAATTTAGTTTTGAGTGTTGATGTACCATTAGTAACTACTGAATTATTACAGTGGCTGATTGACAACCACGATGAAACATATATGGTTACGCAAACAAAAATTGGAGAAAAAACCAGTCCGCTGATTGGGGTTTACGACCGCTCGATGCGAATTGTTTTTGGTGAACACATGGCCGGAAACCAGTTAAAATTGCGACAGGTGATCGAAGATGTCAAACACCAAACGATTGAAGTTCCTGAAAAATGGAGTAATCAAGTGCAAAATATAAATACAAAAGAAGAATATCAAAATTTAATCAAATGACCATAACGCTAAAATATTTTGGGTCACTCGCCGATATCGCGCAATTGAGAGAGGAACAATTCACTTTTGATGAAGAGATTATTTCGGTTTCTGCATTAAAATCAAAAATAGAAAGCAGTTATCAAAATATGCAAAACACAGCTTACACTATTGCGGTCAACCAAACAATGAGTGATTTGCAAACCAAAATAAGTGACAAAGATGTGGTTGCTTTTTTGCCACCGTTCGCGGGAGGATAAAAATGTTTAAAGGTTTAAGAAAATGTTTAAAAGTTTAACGTCTAAACCCTTAAACAATTTTAAACCCTTGAACAATTTTAAACTTCTAAACTCTTAAATCCTTGACTAAATGAGATATGCCAGACAAATAATTCTTCCGGAAATCGGAGAGACAGGTCAGCAAAAATTGCAGGATGCACGCATCCTTGTAATTGGTGCGGGAGGTTTGGGCTGTCCGGTTTTGCAAAATTTAGCTTCGGCGGGAGTAGGGAATATCGGAATTGTTGATGGCGATGTCGTGGACGAAACCAATTTGCACAGACAATTATTATACACTTTAAAGGATTGTGGGAACAGTAAGGCCGAAACAGCTAAGAAAGTGATTTTGGAGTTAAATCCAGAAATTAATGTTACTGCTTTTTCAGAGTTTTTCACGGCACAAAATGCGATCCGAATTGTAGATGATTATCAAATCATTGTCGATTGCACAGACGTTATTACTGTACGTTATTTGATAAATGATGTGGCTGCCGCCAAAAGAATTCCGATGGTGTATGCTTCAATCCATAAGTTTGAAGGACAGGTTTCGGTTTTTAATTATAAAAATGGGCCGAGTTACCGCTGTCTGTTTCCGGAACAGGAAGGATTAAATACGACACCCAATTGTGCTGTTTCAGGAGTTTTGGGAGTTTTGCCTAACACGATAGGAACGTTTCAGGCTACAGAAGTGCTTAAAATAATATTGGAAATAGGTGAAGTGTTGTCTGGAAAATTGTTGCATTATGATGGGCTTCATTTTCAAACGCAGCTTATTAATTTTTCAAAAAATCCAAAAGCGGTCGAAAAAAGTATCATTAACGGAAGTTTGCTTTTGAACAGTAAAAAAGTAATTGAAGATTTAACCCCCGAAGCTTTCTTGGAAAAATGCAGTCAGTCGGGGATAGTTGTCATTGATGTTCGGGAATTGGAAGAAAGTCCTGAGTTTAAAGGCGAGAATGTTATTCGGATTCCTTTGGGACAATTGGAAGAATATAGTAAGAAACTAGATAAAAATCAAGAAATAGTGTTGTTCTGTCAAACGGGACAACGCAGTCAGCAGGCTATGAATTATTTACTGAAATCAGGATTTGTCGGTGTTTTCCATTTGGGAAGAGGTATTCAATCGCTGAAAAATCAATTTCAATAGCAATGTCAATGGCAAATTCAATAACAATATCAAAAAAATTAAAAACAGGCTATAGACGTCACAGATAAAAAAAGTATCGGCGAAAATCCGTTCAATCCGTGTCATCCGTGGCCCAATAACAAAAATATGTCAACAGATAAACCAAAAAAAAGTTCTTTTATTCAAGGACAAATAACCTCCGAGTTCATCGGGAATTCGATTGCCAAACACCAAAGTAAAACCACAATTGGCGCCCATAATATTTTTTTGGGTCAGGTTCGTGCCGATGTCATTGACGGTAAAACGGTGACCGCAATTGAATATACCGCCTACGAAGAAATGGCAGAACGAACATTTTATGAAATTAGAGAAGCCGCTTTTGCAAAATATGAACTTTCGTGCCTGCATATTTACCACAGTTTGGGATTGGTAAAAACAGGTGAAATTTGCTTGTTTGTCTTTGTTTCAGCACCAAGACGAAAAGTAGTGTATGAAGCTTTGGAGTTTTTGGTAGAAGAAATAAAAGAGAAAACAGCGATTTTCGGAAAAGAAATTTTTGATGACGAAAGTTACACTTGGAAAAAGAACACATAAATAAAAAATTGGCCACTCCCGATAGCTATCGGGAGACACGGATAAAACTGATAAACACGGATAGAAAATGATTTTTAATAAATTTTAAAAATCATTGTTGTCCGGCAAAAATATAAATAGAATTCTAAACTCAATATTTATGGCACTTACTGACAGGTCGCTCCTCTGGAGCTTGTTTTTATCAATTCTCTTTTCTACAAACAGAGTGTCCCTATGGGACTAAAATAGCTCCGTTAGGAGCAAACTGTCTGTAGAACATAGATGTTTTTTTTAATAAAGATACAGAGTAGCGATCTGTTGATTATTCACAAAAATTTAATTGGACAACAATGTTTTAAGATATATAATCAGTAAAAAATCCGTTTAATCTGTGCCATCCGTGGCAAAAAAATATACGTGCAGTAGGTAAATCTAAAATCCAAAATCGTTAATCAAAAATCTGAAATCTAAATGGTAGATATCACCCATAAAATAATTACGCAGCGCACCGCAACAGCTCAGGCTATTGTAAAAGTAGGTTCGGCTGAAACAATGCAGGCAATTGTAAATAAAACAGTCCCAAAAGGAGATGTATTGGAAGTGGCACGAACTGCAGGGTTGTTTGCGGTAAAAAACACGTCAAATTCGATTCCCGACTGTCACCCGATGCCGATTGAGTTTACCGGAATTGAATACGAATTGCTCGATGATTCAGTGTTGATAAAAGTAACTGTTAAAGCGATTTACAGAACAGGAGTTGAAGTAGAAGCCATGCACGGTGCTTCGATAGTGGCATTGACGATGTACGATATGCTAAAACCTATCGACAAACAAGTCGAAATTTCGACTATAAAACTACTTCATAAAAAAGGAGGAAAATCGGATTATGGGGTAAAGGAAAATCTTGATTTATCAGTGGCGGTAATTGTTTGTTCGGATAGTGTTGCCAGTGGAAAAAAAGAGGACAGAGCTGGAAAAGTCATTTCGGATAAAGTCAAAAAAATGGGAATGACCGTTTCGAATTATACGGTAATTCCGGACGAGGTTGCCGATATTCAGGAAACGATTACCAAATTATGTTCCGGCAATAAAGATTTGATTATTCTGACCGGCGGAACAGGTTTGTCCAATCGCGATGTTACTCCCGAAGCGATTATACCAATGCTTGACCGTCGCATTCCGGGGATTGAGGAAGCAATTCGTTCTTACGGACAAGACAGAACGCCTTACGCAATGTTATCCCGAAGCGTTGTCGGATTCAAAGGGGATACTTTGATTATGGCTTTGCCTGGATCTACAGCGGGAGCTAGTGAATCGATGGATGCCGTTTTTCCTTCGGTATTGCATTTATTTAAAATATTAAATGGTTTCAACCATGGAAAATAACAAAAATCCAATGCAGGACCACCACGGAAGGGTGCACAATTACCTCCGCATTTCGATTACAGAACATTGTAATTTGAGATGTACGTATTGTATGCCTGCCGAGGGGATTGCGCTTACACCAAGAGCGCATCTAATGACTGCAGAGGAGATTGTTACCATTGCGCAGACTTTCGTAAAACTTGGCGTCAACAAAATCCGATTGACAGGAGGTGAGCCTTTGGTACGAAAAGATGCCAAAAAAATTATTGAAGAATTAGGAAAACTTGGAGTAGAACTGACCTTGACAACCAACGGAATCCTAGTTCATGAATTTATAGATACTTTCAAAGAAGCCGGAATTACCACTTTGAACGTGAGTATTGACAGTTTGAAACAAGACAAATTCAATCAAATTACCCGTCGCAATTATTTTGAGAAAGTCATTGAAAATATTGATTTGCTCGAAAGAAACGGCTTCAAAGTAAAATTGAATGTCGTTGTTATTAAAGGATTTAATGATAACGAAATTGTTGATTTTATTGAGTTGACCAGAGACCGAAACATTCAGATTAGGTTTATAGAGTTTATGCCTTTTGACGGTAATCGATGGAATAAGGAAAAATTGGTAAGCTATGCCGAAATACTTTCGCACGTGAATGATTTTTATGTTGAATCTAATGTAAATCGTTTGCAGGATAGACCAAATGATACTTCAAAAAATCATAAAATTCAAGGTTATCAGGGCAGTTTCTCGGTAATCAGTTCGGTTACGAATCCGTTTTGCAGTACCTGTAACCGTATTCGTTTAACCGCCGATGGAAAATTGAAAAACTGTTTGTTTTCGAATACCGAAACTTCTTTACTTGATACCTTGAGAGCAGGAGATTCAATAGAACCGCTTATCTTCCAAAATATAAAATCCAAATTCGCCATGCGTGGCGGAATGGATAATGATGCTAAATTCCAAGACCCGCTTCTTTTTTCGAAAAATAGAAGTATGATTAAGATTGGGGGGTAGTGCTATTTCACAAAGATTCACAAAGTCTATTGAGTAAGGTTTTTAATGAATTTCTAAAAAAAAAAATCTGCGAGAATCTGCGAAATCTGCGTGAGAAATAGTGGCACGCCCCCGAAAGCTTTCGGGGTCGCTGATTAACGCAGATAAAATGGATTTATTTTAAAGTAATGAAAAGCAGATTATGAAAATAAAATGTTGATTTTTAGCCCCGATTACTTCGTCAGTTCGCTTCGCTCGTGTGAAGTGAAAATCCTTATAAGCCGGGGTTCGGCTTATAAGATTGTAACGGATAGCGGGACCAATGTTTCCTAAAATAACAAATCTTTCTGCTCCAAAATACCTGACAAAAGTCATTTCGGCGCCATATAATCGTGGATACCTTTGCGAAATGAATGAAGAAAAAGAATCTGGCAAAAAAGGTTATAACAATTACGGTACCCATCTCCGCGAGAAATACAATGGGAAGAAAGTTTTCAAGGTAATTGTCGATGGTAATTTTAGCTGTCCCAACCGTGACGGACTGAAAGGTTATGGAGGTTGTACCTATTGTAATGTTGATTCCTTCACACCCGATATTTCAAGAAAAGCACCCACGATAGAAGATCAATTGCTTCAGGGGATGGAGCGCGCTAAAAAATCATACAAGGCAGATCAATTCATTGTCTATTTTCAGCCGAATACCAATACTTATGCCCATGTAGATTATCTGAAAAATATTTACGACCGTGCTTTGGCTTTCAATCCTGATGAGGTTGTTGGGTTTTCGGTAGGGACTCGTCCTGATTGCATTGATGCCGAAAAAGTGGCTTTACTCGAAAGTTATTGCGACCGTTTTGATGTAGATCTCGAAATGGGAATGGAATCGATGTATGACGAAACACTGTTGAAAATCAACAGAGGTTGTACCCATGCCGAATTCATTACCGCAGTGGAGCTGTTAAAAGACAGTCCGATTGATTTGTGCGTACATACTGTTTTTGGATTTCCGTGGGAAACCCGCGAAATGATGCTCAATTATATCGCTGAAATCAACCGTTTTCCCCAAATAAAATTTGTCAAATTCCATCATTTGCACATCGTCGAAGGCTCGATTATGGGCGTACATTACAAGCGAAATCCGTTCCCACTATTCACTTTGGAACAATACACCGATTTGCTTTGCGAGTTAATTCCGCTCTTGCGACCTGATATTGTTATTCAACGCCTCTTTGGGATCTCCGATTGGGACTTGCTCATCGCCCCAAACTGGGGTCTCAAAAAAACCGAAATTCAACATTACATAGACTCCACGATTGAAAAAAGGGGAGTTATTCAAGGTTCGCAGTACAAAGGGAATTAGAAAGAGTGTTTTTTTGCCATTTTTTTTAAAATTAAGTGCAATTTATGGATAGTTTGTAAGAGTATCAGTATAGTATAAAAGAAATTAACTATATTGTCCTATCTAATACAAACCACTACCAATGACCAAAAAAGCAATTCTCTTAATAGGTTTTATCATTTTCAAATTTGTTTTACAATATTCATTAATAAGCTCTGACTACGATTTACAACGAGATGAATATTTGCACTTAGATCAGGGCCACCATTTGGCTTGGGGATATCTATCGGTACCGCCATTTACTTCCTGGATTTCCTATATTATTTATCTTTTAGGGAATTCGGTTTTTTGGGTCAAATTTTTTCCTGCATTGTTTGGCGCCTTGACCATTGTGGTGGTTTGGAAAGCAATCGAAGAACTCAATGGAAGTTTGTTTGCTTTGATTTTGGGAGCAATCGGGGTGTTTTTTTCGGCATTATTAAGGATAAATACACTGTATCAGCCCAATTCTTTTGATATATTGTGCTGGACGACTTTATATTTTGTTTTAATCAAATACCTCAATTCTAAAGATACCAAATGGCTTTTTATCGGAGCAATAGTATTTGTGTTTGGATTTCTGAACAAATACAATATTGGCTTCCTGATCATTGGATTGCTACCTGCATTTGTTTTGACAGAAGAGCGTAAAATCTTTGCTCAACCCAAATTATATTTAGCGTTTATTTTGGGATTATTACTTATTGCACCAAATCTTTATTGGCAATATGTAAACAACTTTCCGGTGATTCATCATTTAAAAGAATTGGCCGATACGCAGTTGGTTTATGTAGATCGATTAGGCTTTTTAAAATCACAATTACTCTTTTTTATCGGTTCCTTTTTCGTTATTGTATGTGGATGGCTTGCGCTGTTTTTGTATAAACCGTTCGAAAAATACAAACCGTTCTTTTGGAGTATTGTTTTTACGCTGGCCGTTTTTATGTACTTCAAAGCCAAAGATTATTATGCCATTGGGCTTTATCCAATTTATATTTCGTTCGGTTCTGTTTATCTGGGAAATCAGTTGAAAGAAGGTTGGAAGAGGTACTTACAGCCGGTTTTGCTTTTGTTGCCATTGTTGTTTTTTATTCCATTGTACAATGCTTTTTTTCCAAACAAAAGCCCCGAATACATTGCAAGTCACGCAAAACCGTATCAGAAATTTGGTTTGCTTCGTTGGGAAGACGGCAAGGATCACTTATTGCCACAGGATTTTGCTGATATGTTGGGTTGGAAGGAGCTAGCTGTCAAAGTAGATTCTGTTGCTTCGACCTTACCTGATTTGGAACATACAATAATCATTTGTGATAATTACGGGCAGGCCGGAGCAATTAATTATTACTCTAAAAATAAAAAAGTAATTGCCCATTCCTTCAATGCCGATTATGTTAATTGGATTCCTTTGGACAAGAAAATAAAAGATGTTATTTTGGTAAAAGAGGGTGACGATGATGATAAAGAAAGGAAAAGAGAAATTCCGATTTTTGACACGGTGTATTTGGCAGGCAAAAGAATCAATAAGTTTGCCAGAGAGTCCGAAATTTCGATTTATGTTTTGCGGGGAGCCAAAGTGGATGTCAACAAAAGAATAAAAGAAGAAATGGAAAGAAAGAAAAATTATCAAGAATAATTTCAATTCAAGAAGAAGATCCAGGTATCTAAAATCTTTACTTTAATGTATAACTAATTGATAATTAGAATTGTATTTGGTATTCGAAATTTTAAAATCATATACCAATGGAGACATCAGATTTTACCACTGTGTTATTAGTTGACCAAACTCCCGAAGTGGCGTTTAATGCCATTACAAATGTTCGCGGATGGTGGTCAGAAGAAATTGAAGGCGATACCGAGAAACTTAATGATGAATTTACCTATCATTATGAAGATGTTCATTATTGCCAAATCAAACTGATTGAAGTGATCCCGAACCAAAAAGTGGTTTGGTATGTGAAGTATAATTATTTTAAGTTTACCAAAGACAGAAGCGAGTGGACGGGAACCAAAATGAGTTTTGAAATCTCCGAGAAAGATGGTAAAACAGAAATTCGTGTTACACATCATGGATTAGTGCCGGAATTTGAGTGTTATGATATTTGCAGTAATGCTTGGACGCAATACATTCAGCAAAGTTTAAAGAATTTAATCACCACAGGAAAAGGTAATCCAAATGCTACCGGAAAACCTACCACGGAAGACGAAAGGAAATTTAGTGCTTCAACAAAATAAAAGAATAAAAAAGCCCCTCAACTTTATTGTCGAGGGACTTTTTTATTTATTTCAATGTTGATTATTTAATGTCTTTTGAGTGATATTTTACAAATCCGCCACAATTTCCATTACGATCAATGGATTGTTGAACAATAAGATTTCCAATATCGATCATATTATTCAATTCGTATAAATCTTTGCAAGCTAAATGATTTTGAATTTTATCGTCAATTTCGTTTTGTAAGCTTTTGAGTGTTTCTTTGGCTTTGAGTAAATCCGAGTCAAATCGAACGATTCCCGCATTCTGACGCATTAACAACTGCAGTTTTGCTTTGGTTTGTGTGATGTATTCAGAATCGATTTTTGTTTTGCTTTTGTTTGACCAATCAGGGATTGTGCTGGCAGTTTTTGGCTCGATATAGGGATTATCTGCTAAGTAATGATATACTTTATCCGAGTAAACCAAAGCTTCCAATAAAGAATTTGAAGCTAGTCTGTTGGCGCCGTGAAGACCTGTTCTCGAACATTCGCCACATGCAAATAAATTTTCTATCGATGTTTTTCCATTGATGTCAACCACAATTCCGCCGCACAGATAATGTTGGGCGGGAACAACCGGAATCCAATCTTTTTCAAGGTCAATGCCAACATTCTTGCAATGTTTATAAATCATTGGGAAATGGTTTTTGAATCCTATCATATCCAAATGGGTGCAATCCAAATAAACACATTCGTCACCCGATTTTTTGAGTTCCAAATCGATGCTTTGCGAAACAATGTCTCTGGAAGCCAAATCTCCTCTTGGGTCATAATGTTGCATGAAGAAATCCCCTTTTTTGGTTCTTAAACGAGCTCCGAAACCACGAACTGCTTCGGATATTAAGAATTTGGAACCTGTACTCTTGTCGAACAAAGCTGTTGGATGAAACTGTATGAATTCTAAATCCTGAATGGCAGCATGGGCACGATAAGCCATTGCGATTCCATCACCTGTTGCTATGATTGGGTTGGTAGTGTGACCGTATAAATGTCCGATACCTCCTGTGGCCAATAAAGTGAAATCCGACTGATAGGTGATAACCTCGTTAGTTTTTTCGTCAAGGGCATACGCACCTATACAACGATTTTCGGTTGTTATTAATTCCAACGCAAAGTGATGGTCGAGAACAGTAATGTTTTCTTTTTGTCTTACCTGTTCCAAAATGGCGCGCTGAATCTCATGACCAGTTTGGTCTTTATGGTGTACCACTCTGTTTTCAGAATGGCCTCCTTCTTTGCCCAAATCAAAAGCACCTTTGGCATTTTTGTCAAATTGGGCACCCCATTCTATGAGTTCTTTCAGGCGTTTTGGTCCTTCGGTGACTACCATTTTTACAACCGTTTCATCACACAAGCCATCTCCACAAATGAGGGTATCCTCAATATGTTTTTGGTATGAATCTTCCGTTTTGTCAGTAACAATGGCGATGCCACCCTGAGCATATTTGGTGTTGGATTCGTCTGCGGTTGCTTTTGTGATTATGGTAATGGTTCTCTCTGGAAAACGATTGGCCATCTTGAGTGCAAATGTAAGCCCTGCTACTCCGGAACCTATAACTAAATAATTGGATTTAATCATTATTAAGATAATTCGAGCATGCGTTCGATAGGGATTAGCGCTTTTTCTCTGATGTCATCCGGAACATCAATTTCCGGAGTTTCGTTTAGCAGACAGTCATACACTTTTTGCAGAGTGTTCATTTTCATGTATCCACATTCGCTGCAAGCACAAGTATTGTCTTCGTTTGAAGGTGCCGGAATAAGGATTTTGTTTGGAACTTCCTGTCTCATTTTATGCAAAATACCCGCTTCAGTAGCGACAATAAATTTGTTGCTTGGATTGGTTTTAACATAATTGATCATTCCTGCTGTCGAACCAATATAGTTGGCAGTTTTTAGGATATGTGTTTCAGATTCAGGGTGTGCTATGATTTCGGCATCAGGGTTTTGTTTGTACAAAGCCACCAGTTTGTCCAGTGAAAATGCTTCGTGAACCACACAAGAACCGTCCCAAAGCAACATTTTTCTACCGGTTTTCTCCATAACATATTTTCCTAAATTTTTATCCGGCGCAAAAATGATAGGTTTGTCCAAAGGGATAGATTCTACAATTTTAACCGCATTGGACGAAGTAACCACAATATCTGTCAATGCTTTTACTTCAGCAGAACAGTTTACATAAGTGATTACGATATGATCGGGGTGAGCTTCTGTAAATTCTTTGAATGTATCTGCAGGACAAGACTCGGCTAGTGAACAGCCGGCTTTCAAATCGGGCAGAATTACTTTTTTAGTTGGGTTTAATATTTTGGCAGTTTCGGCCATGAAATGAACTCCAGCGAAAAGGATAATATCGGCATCCACTTTCATTGCTTCCTGAGATAATCCCAAGCTGTCCCCTACATAATCTGCCACATCTTGTATATTGGCTTCCTGATAATAATGCGCCAAGATTACCGCATTTTTCTCCTTTTTTAATTCCAATATACGCTCTTTAAGACTTTTCATTTTTTAAAAACTTTAATAGTGTTTTTTAATTGAAGGTTAATTCTATGCAAATATAAGGCAAAACTTTGAAGGTTCGCATCTTCGAAAGCTTTCTAAAAGTTTCAAAAAAAAAGTTTTTGTTAAAAAAAAGCGTGCTTTAAGGGTTTTGCAACCTGCGAATTTAATGGAATATGTTTCGTTTAGATATGATATTTATCAGGTTTTAAGCGAATTTGTATGGTGATATTTGCATAAAAGTTAATTAAACCAATTTTACATTTTATGACTACTAATAAACAACTGCATAATTTCCATATTCCGGTGATGGGATTGGGCTATACAATTGATAGTCCGATACGTGTGGCACAATATGGAATCACCTCCGTTGTTTCCATTATTGATGACGATTTGATGGAAAAAATGAACGCTTTTTACAGTGAAAAATTCAAAATACCATATCAGGAAATCACCGAGAAGATTCATGATTACCGTGCTGAAAGAGTTACTTCGTATTTGAATTTGATGGATACTATCGTAAAAGATAAATTCGAAAAATTTAAAGTTGAATTGACCGAAAGCAAGCAGTCTTTGGAGAATTACATTGCTATGTTGCCTAATAAATCGGAGATCAAAAAAGGATTGCAAAACTTTATTGATGAAGGAATTACTTTTAAGGATTCCATCAAAAAATACATTGAAGAGCACCTTGCTCCCGGAGAAATCGATGTCAATATCATGACAAAAGTCGATAAGGATAATTTTAACAAAAACCAGCAATTACCGGTTGAGTTCAATGATGCACATGCTTCGCTTCGTGGTTTTGCTAACAGTAATTTGTCATCATCAGTGGTGCTTTCTGCCGGAATGAACCCAAGATTGTATGCTTATTTTGAGAATTTCCCCGTTTTTTATCCAGATGCAGATAATAAATTGCAAAAGAAAATTATCCTGAAAGTGAGCGATTTTCGTTCGGCGATGATTCAAGGTAATTTCTTGGCGAAAAAAGGACTTTGGGTTTCTGAATACAGAATTGAATCTGGACTAAACTGCGGAGGACACGCTTTTGCTACTGACGGTTATTTGTTGGGGCCAATTTTGGAAGAATTTAAACAAAAGAAAGAGCAATTAATTCAATCAGCTCATGAGTTGATGGTAAAAGCATTGGAATTAAAAGGAATGCCTGTTCCTGCAAAACCTTTCGAATTGAAAATTACAGTTCAAGGTGGTGTTGGTACTGCCGAAGAGCACGACTTTTTATTGGAACATTATCAAGTGGATTCTGTGGGCTGGGGATCACCATTTTTATTGGTTCCCGAAGCGACTTCTGTTGATCCTGAAACCCGAAAATTATTAGAAAAAGCGAAAGAAGATGATTTTTATTTGAGTCCGCTTTCACCGTTAGGAATTCCTTTTAATGCTGTGAAAGGAACAACAAATGAGTTTTATAGAAACAAGCGTATTCAGGAAGATAAAGCGGGAAGTTCTTGTCCTAAAAAATATTTGGCTTTGAGTAAAGAATACGGGCCAAAGGGAATGTGTCCGGCTTCAAAAAAATATCAGGATTTAAAACTGGAGGAGTTGAATGCCGTGAAGGATTCATTGACTAAAGAAGCTTTTGAAAGAAGAAAAAACAGTATTACGGAGAAAGCATGTCTTTGCGTAGGTTTGGCAAACGCTTCTTATCTTGAAAATAATATAAAAATAAAAGGGCAGCCTCAAGGGGTGGTTATTTGTCCAGGTCCAAATTTGGCTTATTTTGACAAAGAAGTTTCGCTTTTGGATATGGTAAAGCACATTTACGGAAACGGTTCTGTACTTGGTAACAAGGAACGTCCAAATGTGATCATCAACGAGTTGAAAATGTATATGGATTATCTGAAAAACGAAATCAATAGTTTTTCTGATCAGATTACGGCTGCACAAGTTAAAAAACTGAAAGCTTTCAAAAGTAATCTGAACGAAGGGATTGAATATTACCAATCATTAATTGCAAATAACAATTGGTTTGAGAAAAGTAAACAAAACATCGAAAAGCAATTGAAACAATATAAAGATGAACTCTTTGATCTTTGTATTCCTGAACAGGAAGTTGCTGTTGCAGTTTAAAAACCGAAAAGGGCTTGATGAATTTCAAGCCTTTTTTTTTGCTCTACGCTTTGTTCAGAATTAGTATCGCAATGATGGTAATTAAAATTGCAATGATCCAAAATATCAGATGAGTTAATAGAGTCAAAAAGAAAGTTTTAATTTTTGACAAACGATTGAAAAACTGAACATTGGTCCAAAAATACATGACAAAATCAATGAGCAGTGTTATATTTGTTAATACTGCTATGGTCGGAGTACCGTTATAATAATAAACTAACGGAATAAACAGTATCGAAATATATAATTTTTGGGCAGCTTTGTAAGTGTTGAGCACAAAATATTCGATAAAATTATAACCTTGTTTTCTAAAACAAATTTTGGTGCCAATGGTGTGCAACGGGATACTGAGTAACGTTATCCAAGCAAAATGTGAAATAGACCATTCTTTGAATTTTTCAATTGCTATCGAATAATCAGAAGTTGCGCTTGGTTCTGTTTCTGTAAACAGGTTTATATGCAACAGATGAATTAAAGTAATATAAACAGTTGCCAAAATTGCTATCAACGAAATGGGCTTGAAATGTTTAACCCTTTTCCCCTCAATAAATTCGCGAATTGAATGTCCTGGTCTGGTGAATAGTTGCTTGGCAGTGTAGGTTATTCCGCTGTCAAAATGGAATAACCCATGCTGGATATCATGCCATAAATAATGTAAGTTGAGTTTGTGGGTTTCGGCTGTTTGTCCACAATTACCGCAATAATGTCCTTTGAAAGTTTGATGGCAGTTTTTACATGTGATATTCATTTTCGATATTTTTTAATCTTCATAAAAAATTGAAATTAAATATTTTAGAGTAAATATAAAGGAATTATCGAACAGTAAATTAAATTATTTATGATAATATTTTTGGAACCTAAAATGGACTTAATATTTCAAAAAAGTATCCCCCGACTTAATTCCCATTGCCAATTCTTCTAGATTGGTATTTTCGAGCATATTAGCCAATTCGGTTCTAATGGATTTGAATTTTTCGTGCATCGGGCAGGGGTGGTCGTCAGAACAATTGGTCAGTCCTAAACCGCATCCCGTAAAAACACGGTCGCCCTCCAGGGCATTTACAATTTGTGCGAGTTTAACTTCCCGCATTGTCTCTCTCGGGATTTCGAAGCCTCCACCAACTCCTTTAACGGAATTAATGATGTTGCCTTTCGACAATATTTGAAGAATTTTGGCCGTAAAAGCTTCGGGGGAATCAATTTTTTTGGCAATGTCTTTTAGCCCCACTCTTTGGTTTTGATAAGATTGTGAAGCTATGAAAATCGTGGCACGGATGCCGTATTCACAGGTTTTGGAAAACATAATATATTTTTTTCAAAATTAAGAAATTAGTTTCAAAATAGATAGTGATAATTGATATGATTAGGTTGTTTTTTGCTAAAAAATTTGCTTAGTCTCGTCCAATAAGTTGAAACTGAAAAAAAACAAAATTTTTCAATCATTTACAAAATCAAAGCCCCCCAAAACGCACAAAAGAACCCAAAACAAGCATTAAAACTCCAATTATAGTAACTGATAGGATATGAAAAGTCATTTCGGGTAATTTATCGGGATTGGTTTTCAGTTTTGGCAATACTCTGAATTGTGCACTCAATGCAAAAAGTACTGTCAATAAAAGCAAAAGCAGTTTGGTTGAAACTACTTTTTCTATTGGTGTCGAAAATTGAAACCAATATTCGATGCTTACACCATATTTGTAGGCCATCAGGATTCCTGTTATTACCAGTAATGCCAGCGAAGTCATTCCTACCGGCTCGTATTTTCTTTCATAGTTTAGAATGATATTTTGATTCTTCTCCCGGAGTGCTTGTGGCAAATGGCCAAAGACCAGCAACAAATGCCCTCCTACCCAAATAGAAGCACACAAAAGATGAATGATTAATAATAAATGATGGCTCATATAATTTTTGGTTTAAGTTTAAAAATGCCGACTGTCAGCATCAAAAGTCCCACAGGCAAAAAGATACTTGACAAAAATAAATTTAGATAATAATCTGGAAGTGATCCTTTGTCCAAAAACAGCCAAATACCTTGAAGGAATAAAAGGATTTCAGTTGCCACAAATCCTACTAGAAATAGAATCATTCCCCATTTCTGAATTCCATTTTTCGGATTTAGAAAATTATTTTGAAAGGCAAATCCAAACAAGAATCCAGTGATAATTCCCAACATTGTTAAATGAATATATCCAATGACGAAATTCCTAATCTCGTGAGAAACTTGTGCCAGTTCTGGAATTAAAACAACCAATTGGATGATAATTTTTAAAGCCAATGAAAATAAAGCAAATCTGTAAACGGTTTTTATCAAAGGAGAAAGATTGGAGAAGAACTCGCGTAATTGCGGTTTGGCAATTTGGATAAAACGAACAGCCGAAACCAATTGCAATACCACACCAATTGCATTTATCCAATGAAAAATAGGATTAGACAAATACCAGCTTACCGGTAAAGCCAATGTCAATAGAGTTGAACAAACGAAAAGATTATAGATTAGCTTGAATTTTTTCTCATCGAATGTTAGTTTTGCTTGTTTGAAAAATAATGCCAAAACCGCAAAAAGAAACCAGCCGTTAAACTGAAAATGAAGAAAAAACTGAATCGCAATTTGGTAAATGGCGCTTGCTTTTCCAGCCAGGCCTACTGCCGGGCCTAAACACCAAACACCAACGGTAGATAACAGCATAAAAAATAAAGCCGTGCGTAACATTTTCTTTTCGGGAAATGAAATTGACTTAGTGTCTTTCCAAATTAAATGACAGAAATAGTAACTGCAAAATATGTGTAAAGTTGAAAACAGTATCGACACAAAAGCATATCCCTGGGCAGGAAAATCAATCATCATTCCGATTACTGCGATTTCCGTTACCCAAAATAATTTGTTGTAAATGGGTTTTTCTTGTGCTTTTTCAGGGATAAAAGAGTAAAATATCAAGCAATAAAGCATCATATACACCCAGCCCAGCATTGCAACATGCGAATGCCCGTGCATCAAAAACTGAAAATTGACTCCTTCAATCGGGGAAACATACATCCATCGGAGCAATAATCCCATTAGCGAAGCGATGAAAAAATTAGCGAAGCAAATTAATATCCAATGTTTTCTCATTATTGATTTTGGCTGTTTTTTGTTTTGTAAACAAAAGTGGTTTAAATATAGATTGTAGGTTTAATTTAGCTCCAAAAATTTGCGTTTTCATTTTCTACAAAAGCGTCTTTGGAATGAATTTCTTCAATTATTTCCAATTGTTTTTTTGTTGCAGATTTTTGAATTTCAGCGAATAAAATACGCTCTTCAAAACGAATATGAGCTTCAAGTTCCTTCTCTATACTTTTTAAATTTGTTTCTAGATCTGAAGTGGTTTCAAATAAATCAGTTAAACGTTTGTGTTCTTTCAATGCTTGTTGAATGTGCTCATTGTCTGCTTCAAGAATGGGGAAAATGTATTTTTCTTCCAATTCGAAATGCGTTTGAAGATGATTTTGGTAAAACCAATTAACGTATTCCTTAATGCGTTCCAGTTCGATGTTTTTCGTCATTCCGGTTTTAATTTTCCAGCAAAGAAGTAAAGCATGATGATGGTCGTGACTAAATGGCTTTAATTCAGGGGCTTTTTTTATCGGTGTAGTTGGTTTCATTTGATTAAAATTTAAGCATTATAAAAATAATGAATTTGGTTTTAGGGACTATCCTCTAAAATGCACCTTGATTTTTTCTGTTGAAAGATTTTCGTTTTCCAAATCCCTGAACGAATGCCCTAGTTTTTCAATGGTTGGTGCTTCATTCCTAAAATGCTGAATATAGTAATTTCCTAAATAACCGATGTTTTCCAAATAGGAAATCATCTGCCGAATATCATCTTTCTTCAATAAATCGGAATGTACCGTTGTGCGCACTTCAAATGGAACTTCGCTCTCAAGCAATAAATGTAGTGACTTTTCGAACGGAATAAAAAGTTCTGACTGTGTTATCTTTTCGAAGTTTTCCGGCATGGCTTTAAAATCCAATGCAACATAGTCGATAAGTTCTTTGTCGATGAGTTCTTTGAGTATTTTGGGTTGCGAGCCGTTCGTGTCAATTTTGACCAAGAATCCCATATTCTTGACTTCGTTAATGAAAGCGACACTTTTTCTGTGAAGTAAACATTCACCACCGCTAAAAACAACAGCGTCTAGCAGATTTTTTCTGCTTTTTAGGAATTGGATTGCGTTTTCGAATGAAATAATTCCTTTCCCAAAAACAATTTCGGGATTGTAACAATAGACACACCGCATATTACAGCCTGCAAACCAAAGGATGCAAGCTGATTTGTGCGGATAGTCCAATAAGGTAAAAGGTGTTAGGCTATAAATAGGTCTAACAGCACTTTCCTTCGGTAAAATGGGTTCGTTGTTTGTGTTCACCTTTCTTTCCAATATTAAAGCTTTCTACGGGTCTATGATAGCCCATTACGCGTGTGTACACCAAACATTTGGTGCGCAATTCTTGATTTTCTGCTAAAATCTGATTGGTTGTTAGTTTCATAGCTTTTAAGGGTTTAAAGTTTAAAATGTTTAAGGGATTAATTTAGTTTAAGGTTTAAAGTTGTTTAAGAGTTTAAACCGTATTAAACTTTTTTTAAACAACTTTAAACCATTTTAAAACTTTTTTTATAGTTCAATAAATTTTGCTTTTTCGGCAATAATGATTTCATCACATTTTGGGCAATATTCGTGTTCGCCGTTCAAATAACCATGCATTGGACATACGCTGAATACTGGTGTTACGGTAATGTATGGCAGCCTGAAATTGGTAATCACTTTTTTGACAAATTGTTTACACGCTTCGGGTGAACTTATTTTTTCGCTCATATAAAGGTGTAAAACCGTTCCTCCTGTGTACTTGCACTGCAATTGATCCTGCAATGTTAAAGCTTCGAACGGATCTTGTGTGAAATCTACCGGAATTTGCGAGCTGTTAGTGTAATAAATGTTTTCTTCCTGTCCCGCCTGAATAATGTCGTCATAACGTTTTCTGTCTTCTTTGGCAAAACGATACGTTGTTCCTTCGGCTGGTGTTGCCTCCAGGTTGTATAGATTTCCTGTTTCTTCCTGAAATTCTTTCATTCTATTGCGAATGTGATCCAGAATTTCAGAGGCAAATTCAATACCGGTTTCAGAGGTTACATTGTCTTCTTCATCAGTAAAATTTTCAATCATTTCATTCATTCCGTTCACCCCGATAGTTGAAAAGTGGTTTCTGAAATGTTCCAAATAACGTTTTGTGTAAGGGTACAATCCGCGGTCGTACATCTCTTGGATAAATACTCTCTTTTTCTCCAGAGTCGATTTGGCTATGTATAAAAGATGATCCAATTCTTCGTATAATTTCCCTTTATTTCCTTTATTAAGATAACCTAAACGTGCCATGTTGATGGTTACTACACCAATACTTCCAGTCATTTCAGCGCTTCCAAAGAGTCCATTGCCACGTTTTAGTAACTCTCGTAAATCCAACTGTAAACGGCAGCACATACTGCGAACGGCATTAGGTTTGTAAGCATTCTCATTTTCAATCTGATTGCCATTTTCGTCTAAAATATATTGACTTCCAATGAAATTCTGGAAGTAGGAAGAGCCAATTTTCGCAGTATTTTCAAAAAGCAAATCGGTGTTTTCTCCATCCCAGTCAAAAGCTTCGGTAATATTCACCGTCGGAATAGGGAAGGTGAAAGGCTGTCCATTGGCATCACCTTCGGTCATTACAGTATAATAAGCCTTATTGATAAGGTTCATTTCTTTTTGGAAATGCTCATAACGCAAGTCGGTTACTTTGGTAACACCTCTTTCTTTTGCTCTGATTAATAAATCGGAAGAGTTATTGTTCTCAAAGATATGATAGTCATTTTTGGTTGGAATTTGCATTTTTAAGTCTTCAGGAACAATCCAATCCAAAGTGATATTAGTAAATGGTGATTGCCCCCAACGTGCTGGAACATTCAGGTTGTAAACAAAACCTCTGACCGCTTTTAAAACGTCCTCGAATCCTAAATTATCTTTGAAAACATAAGGTGCCAGATAGGTGTCAAAAGAACTGAAAGCTTGTGCACCCGCCCATTCACTTTGTAAAATCCCAAGGAAATTAGCCATTTGTCCCAAAGCTTCCCTAAAATGGGAGGGAGGTTTGCTTTCCACACGCCCACGTACACCGTTGAAGCCTTCGTTCAGCAACACACGCAAACTCCAGCCAGCGCAATAACCTGTGAGACAATCCAAATCGTGAATGTGGATATCGCCATTGCGGTGGGCATAACCTTCTTCTTTGGAATATACTTTATCCAACCAATAATTGGCAATGATTTTTCCGGCCACATTGTTTACCAATCCAGCATTTGAATAGGAAGTATTGGCATTGGCATTGATACGCCAATCGGTTTGTTCAATATATTCCTGAATGGTCTGAGTGCTGTCTACATAAGTAGTGTCGTCATTCAGTCCTGCTATATGCTCACGCTGTAATTTTCGGGTATGTCGAAACAGCATGAACGATCGCATTACATCAAAATACTTTTTTTCATACAGCTTCTTTTCGATCATGTCCTGAATTTCTTCGACAGACCATACTTCTTCAGCTTCAAGCTGGATGATAATGCTGTTATAAACACTTTCATCAACAACTACTGAAGCGCTTTTGAAACTTTTTTCAATAGCATCTTTGATTTTATAACTTTCAAATGGCTTGTATTTGCCATTTCGCTTGATTACGTAATTTCCCATAGTTGTTGATTTTTAGTGTTTATATTTTTTTTTATTGTTGAGCCGAAAAGTCTTTTTCGAGCTTAGCTGCTTTTGGAAATAGAATGTTATTTTCCAAATGAATATGTTTGTGCAAGTCTTCTTCAAATTCCTGAAGCATTGCAAATGTTACTTTGTAAGTGTTGCAACCGTCTGCCGGTGGCGTGTAATTGTTGCTCAATGCAGCAATTTTTCTAAAACGTTCCCCTTCGGCATCATGTTCGTGCATCATCATGGCAATTGGGTTCTCTACCGTTCCAAAATGAGGCTGCTCAAGTAATTCGTCCGAAATTGTAGCATTGACCATTTTTTTGATAAATGGAAACAAAATCAGTTCTTCTTTTTTCATGTGCATTGCCAATTCTCCGGCGCAACCTTTAAAGAGTTCGTTTATTTCTATCAACTCCGGATGATTTGCTCCGTGAACTCTACTTAATTTGTCTAAAAACTGAAGTAGTGTTGGTGTTTTTTCTGCTACATAACGGTGATGTGTTTTTTCGATATAATCGGCTAATAAATCGATTGGCCAAGAATTATAATCAATTCCAGATTCACTTTTTAACGATAAAATAGCTTCAATTTCTTGTAATAATTCACTTGGAGTAATCTCTTTTTTCTCGCAAACTTCCTCTACAGTTCTGTTCCCTTTACAGCAAAAATCAATTCCATATTTGGAAAATAAAGCTGCCGTTCTGAAGTCTTTTGCCACAAATTCACCTATTGTTGTTTTCTCTAAAATTTCCATAATGTTGTTTTTAATTTTTAAAAATTTATAAGCACAAAAATAGGTGTTTTTATAATAAAAGACAAATTTATCCTTAATAAAATTTATTATTTAAAAATTTTATAAGTTATTGAAAGCTAAAACAATGAGATTTGGGGAGTTTGCTTTTTTTGTCTATGTAATTTTACGACTAATTGAAAATTTGGAACATGATTTTTATCATATTTTGGGACTGACTTAAGAACATTTTGATGTTGAAAACTTGTCGAGATTTCATTTTTTTAATACCTATTATATATTATGGTGTAAAATAAATAAGAAGAAAAAAAATTAAAATAAATGACATTTATTATAATAAAAGACAAAAATATCTTTTATATTTGCGTTTCAATAAAAGATAACTTTATCCTTTATTTAGAATTAACAATTTTATTAACTAACAAAAACAGATTATTATGCTTTCAAAATCACAAGCACGGGCATTTTTTCTGGGAGGAACATTGGTCACCTTTTTAATCTTTATCGGATTGACTATTTATTCGTTTATGCCCAGAAATGATCAAACGAATTACAAGGCTATCGACAAACAAGTAGTGAGAGGAAAAGAAATTTGGGAACACAACAATTGTATGGGTTGCCACACTATTATGGGTGAAGGAGGCTATTATGCTCCAGAATTGACCAAAGTTATCGATCGTAGAGGAGAAGGTTATGTTAAGGCCGTATTGATGTCGCCTGTGCCGTGGTCACCAAACGGCCGAAAAATGGTTGCCTATAATATGAATGAAAAAGATGCCGATGCCGTTGTGGCCTATTTAAAATGGATCGGGAAAATTGATTTGAACGGATTTGACCGCATTGTATCGCCATTAGCTAAAGAAAATAATTAAAAAAAAGTACTATGAAATATAAATCACAAAAAGTAGCCTATTGGTTTTTTGCACTGTGTATGCTGCTGTTCTCACTGCAGATTGTCTATGGTTTTATCATGGGCTTTGATAGAATAGGTATTCAGGGGTTACACGAAATTATCCCTTTTAATGTAGCCCGGGCGGTGCATACTAATTTATTGGTGGTTTGGCTCTTGACCGGTTTTATGGGAGCGGCCTATTATATTATTCCCGAAGAAGCACAACACGAATTGATAAGTGTGAAATGGGCCTATGTGCAATTGATTTCCCTTGCAGTTGTCGGAGTAATTGCCATTGTTGGTTTTCACTTTAATCATTGGGAAGGTAGAAAATTCCTTGAGATTCCGAGAGAGCTTGATTTCTTGGTTGTTGTCAATGTATTATTGTTTCTAGGCTTGATTTTAGGAACACTTTTCAAAGGAAAGCGCAAAACTACAACAGCATTGGTATTGAGTATGGGATTGTTGTTTGCTGCCTTATTGTATCTTCCAGGAATGATTTGGTTCGACAGCCAGGTAATGGATTCATTTTTCCGTTGGTGGGTTGTTCACTTGTGGGTTGAAGGTGTTTGGGAATTAATCATGGGAGGTATTCTTTCGTATTTATTAATTAAACTGACTGGTGTTGATAGAGAGGTAATCGAAAAATGGTTGTATGTAATCGTTGGATTAACTTTCCTTTCAGGAGTTTTAGGAACAGGACACCACTATTATTATATAGGTGTAAACAAAATTTGGTTGATCGTTGGAGGTATTTTCTCAGCGTTAGAGCCTTTGGCTTTCCTTGCAATGGCTTTATTTGCTGTGAATATGTACCGCAAGGGAGAAAAAAGCCATCCTAACAAAATTGCTTTATTTTGGACAATAGGTTCTTCGATCGTTTCTTTTATTGGAGCAGGATTACTTGGTTTTGCACATACTTTGCCACAAACTAACTTGTACACGCATGGAACTTTAGTTACGGCAATGCACGGACACTACGCCTTCTGGGGTGCTTATGCGATGATTGTTTTGGCAATTATCAGTTATGCATTACCAAATTTGACCGGAAGAAAAAGATATCAAAGCCCAACAGGTATGGCTGCTTTTTGGTTATCCAATATCGGGATGCTGGGGATGACAGTTGCTTTTGGAGTTGCTGGTGTGGCACAGGTTTATTTGGAGCGAAAAATGAAAATGGAATTTATGGTAGTGCAAAATGAAATCAGTATTCACTTTGTGGTATTGTTGATTTGCGCTACGATGTTCACCACAGGAATCTGTCTTTTTGTTTACGATTTCATAAAATACGGACGTCCGACAGACGAAGCCTTAAGAGCATAATTTTTTAGTAATTAATAGTCTTTAGTGGTTGGTTTGGAATTTAAGTCATTGTCTGAATAAATTCCAATTTCAAAAAAATGAATAAACAATTAATGTTTTGATTCATCTCTCTCTTAAATTTTTTTGATGTCCCCAAAGTGCTGATCACTATCGACTAATTACTAAAATAATATAAACGACTTACTAATTCAGATTTCCTTTTAACCGGAACGTTGAGATGACTGTTTTTTGAACTTCCATTTCCATAGAAACTTTTGTTTCACGTTTCGGTTTTTTCAAAAAAATAAAAAATATGTTAGCAGATACTTTAATAAGCGCCCCTTATTACCATGCAGTAGGCAAAGAAGTAGAAATCTTTGAACATTCGTATAAAAATAAAATCCCTTTTCTGCTGAAAGGTCCCACTGGTACCGGTAAATCCCGTTTTGTGGAGTATATGGCGCATAAATTCGAAAGAAATCTGATTACGATCAGTTGTCATGAAGAAACTTCTTCAACCGATTTGATTGGCCGATTTATCATCAAAGGAGCGGAAACGGTTTGGCTTGATGGCCCTTTAACTACTGCTGTAAAGAATGGGTCGATTATCTATTTGGATGAAGTGGCCGAAGCCCGTCCCGATGTGATTGTGGCGATCCACTCACTGACCGATCATCGACGCATACTGTATATAGACAAGTTAGGGGAAACAATCAAAGCGCATGAGGATTTTATGCTTGTTGCTTCTTTCAATCCAGGTTATCAAAGAGGTTTTAAGGAACTGAAACCTTCTACACGCCAAAGGTTTATTGCTGTTTCGTTTGATTATCCGGAACCGAAAATTGAGACCGAAATTTTGGTTGCAGAGACAAATATTGACAATGATACTGCCAAAAAACTGGTAGCCATAGGTAACAAGATTAGAAACTTAACCGAATTAGGATTGACCGAAACGGTTTCGACACGACTTTTGGTTGATGCTGCCAAAATTATTCACAGCGGATTGCCAAAGAGATTAGCTGTTCATGTGGCGATTGTTGAGCCGTTGACAGATGATTTACAAACATTGGAAGCACTGAAGGATTTGTGCAATTTGATGATATAATACCGTAGGGACAATTCACGAATTGTCCGTACACGTAATCAAAAAAATAAAAAATGGGTTTCGAGATAGATGAATACTTGGTAGGGAAGTTTTTTAAGCATTTAAAAAACAGAAAGAAAATAAGCCCTGAAATAGAAGCCAGAACGGTTACGCTTGCAGCCATAAAACCTCGTCTTACAATTATGGCTCGTGCTTTGACAGGGAATCCTATTGAAATATTTCCTGCTGAAAGAGAAGGAGGCTATAAAAACAATAACTTCTTTCTTCCAATTTCGTTTTCCGAATTCCCCACTCTGGAAGAGAATCTTACTTTTTATCATTTTAGAGTGCTGTATTTAAGTGTGCAACACCGTTTGAATTTCAATTGGACGGCAGATGAAGCGGAACCGGATTTGGCTGTTTCGCAACAAAGAGCATTGGAGACTTCCGAAGAAATCCTAGCGATTTTGTTTAAGGAATTTTCTATTGATGAACAATTTTTGGCGGAAGCCAAAAAACATTTTATCGAAAAACAAGATGCTAAAAAAGGACCTGATTTTTCGTGGCTTTTTGGCAAATGGATGAAAAATGAAGCGGTTGTTGAGAGTGAAAACGAACTTCAAAATTTCTCGGATAAAGCTAAAAAACCGAATGAAATTCAGCCTTTAACTACGCTTAAAGCAAAAGCTGTTGAAGAAGTAATGACTGTTGAAGTCGACAAAAAACAACAAGAGGATTATGTGATGCTGCATAATTTTGAAAAAGTAGAAACTGCTCAGGAATTCAATGGAAATTGGCGTGATTTTGATGGATCTGATGAATTGGAAGATCATCAGGACGCATTGGATGAATTGAATATGAAATTCACCGTTCGTGTGGACGACTCGGCACATTCGGTTTATCAAGCTGATTTTATGGAAAACACAACCATTTCCGAGAGTGCTTCGGTAGATGAAAAAGGTTTTCACCACAGTTATGATGAATGGGATTTTACTAAAAACAGTTACAAAGAAAATTTTTGTAAAGTATATCCAAAACTGCAGTTAAAGACTGATAGTGATTATTACAAAAAAACAATCGCCAAGAATGCTTCTATATTGATGGGCTTGCGCAAGATGCTGACCAATGTCAATAATAAGATGCAACAACAAAAACGCCAGACCCAAGGCGATGAATTCGACATTGATGCCATCACCGATTTGTATGTTGATGTTCATTCGAGAAGAACGCCTTCGGATAAAATTTATATTTCGAATAGAAAAAAAGAAAAAGATTTGTCGATTCTGATCCTGTTAGATATCAGTCTTTCAAGCGATGGCTACGCAGCCGGCAACCGTGTGATCGATGTAGAAAAAGAAGTTTCTATTTTGTTTGGAGAAATATTGAACGAGTTCAATATCGATTTTTCGATTGACAGTTTTTATTCCAAAACCAGAAATTATTCGACTTATTTAACGATCAAAGATTTTGACGAAAATTGGAACAGTGCCAAGCACAAAGTGGGTGCGGTAGAACCTAGCGGATACACTCGAATAGGAGCAGCTTTACGCCATGCGGGAGCACGACTCGATAAACGAAGCACGAAAAACAAATGGGTCATCCTAATTTCGGACGGAAAACCCAATGATTATGATAAATACGAAGGGAAATACGGAATCAATGACGTAAAACAAGCCCTTCGTGAACTCAATTCAAAAAACATTAATTCGTATGCATTGGCTATCGAGGCCGAAGCCAAATATTACCTGCCGCAAATGTTCGGTCAAAACCACTATCAGATTTTAACGACTCCCGTTGAGTTATTGCAATCGTTAGTGAAATTATATGAAAAGATAAAACACCAAAAATAACCCTAACCATTTTTTTTAGCCAGCCATTAAGGCGTTTGTTTCATTAAGATGAGTTTCAAAAGTTTTTAGAGGACAAAACAACTTAATTTTCTTAATGTCTTAATGGCAAAAAAAATAGAAATGGTTCAAAATGAAAAATGAAATGACAGAAACAATTCCCTCACTAGAATTGCCGGAAGGTCATCCAGTATGGACTTACTTTCAGGAAAAAGAATTAATAGAGTCTCTTTTGAAAGAGATGAAAAGCGTTAACCCGCTGATTGATTTACCAAAATACATGAATATCTTCAATCAGTTGCTTACTATAGAGAAACGTTTTGCGCGAAAAGAAAATCAGCTTTTTCCTTTTTTGGAAAAGAAAGGCTGGGTTGGTCCGTCTCAGGGAATGTGGTCTTTCCATGATAACTTGAGAGAACAATTTCGTTTGATTCAGTATTATCTCAAAATGAATAATCCAGAAAGAGTTGGAGCCAATACTCCATTTTTGATAGACGGAATTCATAGATTGCTTGGCGTTGAAGAAAACGTCTTGTTTCCTAATGCATTGGATATTCTTACCGAAAAGGATTGGATTGAGATGCGCAAAGGCGAAGAAGAAATTGGCTGGATGCTGTCTCAAGAGCCTCCAACTTTCCCAAAAGTAGAATACATACATCCGAGCCAAGATTTTACGGTGAGAGAATTACCTTTTTCATTAGATAATAAATCACATTTTGATGAAGGGTATATGACTGTTGAGCAGGTGAATCTGCTTTTTAGAACGATGCCTGTTGATTTGACTTATGTGGATGAAAATGACCGAGTGATTTTTTACAACCGAGGCGAAGAGCGTGTGTTTCCAAGAAGTGCCGGAATCATTGGTCGTGAAGTAAAATTTTGTCATCCTCCAAAAAGTGTGGGAACAGTTCTCAAAATTTTAGAAGAATTTAGAAAAGGAACCCAAAACGAATCTTCTTTTTGGATCAATTATAAAGAACGTCTGATTTACATCCGCTATTTTGCCGTAAGGGACGCCAATAAAAACTACAAAGGCGTAATCGAAATGTCGCAAGATATTACAGATATCAAGAAAATTGAAGGCGAAAAAAGGTTGTTGGATTGGGAGTGAAAAGATTTCTGATTTTTGATTAACGATTTTTGATTTCTGATTTTGGAGCAGAAAGATTAGTTTTTTTACCATTATTCACAAAAGAGAAAGCTGAAATAATCGACTTCGTTTTTCAATATCTAAAATCTTTTATCATTTCTCTATCGTTTACCACAAAATCATAAATCTAAAATAGTTAATCTTCAATCTAAAATCAAATGGAAACCTTAAAAATAAACTACAAAAACATCTATTATCCCCCTGGAGGTATCCTGATGTGGATAATCATTTTTCTGGAGCTGATTACTTTCGGAATGGCATTGGTTGCCTTTGTGTATTACGGAAGTGAGAACACAGCAGTGTTTCATCAGTCCAGAATGGAATTGAATACTGTTTTTGGAGCAGTGAATACCGTTTTTTTATTGACTAGCGGCTTTTTTATGGCCAATGCGGTACACTATTTTAAAGAGAATGAAATTAAAAAATCATCTGCATTTTTTAAATGGGCAATGTTGGGAGGTTTTTTGTTCCTTGCTCTTAAAAGTGTAGAATATTATCACAAAATAGAAAGCGGAATTTCATTGGATACCAATATGTTTTACACTTTTTATTGGTTGTTAACAGGATTTCATGTCATTCATGTGATTATTGGTTTGGTCATTTTGGGCTGGACAAATTACGGAATGGTTAAAAAAGATTCTGATACCAAAATTGAAGATGTTGAAGCAAGCGCTTCTTTTTGGCACATGTGCGATTTGATTTGGCTGCTATTGTTTCCTATACTTTATTTATTTTTTTAAAAATGAAAAAAAACTTAATTTTAGTCTTTATTTTATTACTTTTATTAACCATTACAACTGCTTGTATTTCAGGGCTAAATGCTTTTTCTGGAGTTGTTGGAATTTTAATACTAATTTTTGCCACTTTTAAATTTTTGTTGGTTGCTTTTCACTTTATGGAGTTAAAGAAAGCACATTCGTTTTGGAAAATAAGCTTGATGCTGACCTTGTTATTGTTTGTAATTGTGATTGTTTCTTTAAAATAGCATTCTTAAATAAAAGTTAAGAAACATGATATTTATCATAATTTTTCAGTAAGGCTTATTCTATTTTTACACTATAAAAGACATGAATGTCCTTAATTAAGTAAAACTATCTAAACCCTATAAATAAAATGAAAAAGAACATCAATTTTAGCAGGTCTTACGGCGTAAAAGTATTTGCGTTGCTTGCTGCATTTAGCATTTTTTCTTGTGAAAAAAAGGAAGATAAAAATGCTGATTATTATGAAAAAATAAAAGTGGAAGGTCAAAAAGAAGCAGAACTTACAGCTCCGCCTATGGTACCAAAACCAGTTGGTGATCGTCCTGCGATGAAATTGGTTGTAAACATGGAGATCAAAGAGCAAGAAGGAGAAATGGTTGACGGAACCAAATATGTTTATTGGACATTTGGAGGTTCTGTTCCGGGAAGTTTCATCAGAACCAGAGTGGGTGACGAAGTGGAGTTTCACTTAAAAAACCATCCGGATAATAAATTACCACACAATATCGATTTACATGCCGTGACAGGACAAGGAGGAGGAGCGGCTTCGTCTATTGTGGCGCCTGGACATGAAAAAGTATTTAATTTTAAAGTATTAAATCCAGGATTGTATGTGTACCATTGTGCTACTGCGCCTGTTGGTATGCATATTGCAAACGGAATGTATGGATTGATTCTTGTAGAGCCAGAAGGAGGTTTGCCTCCAGTTGACAAAGAATTCTATGTAATGCAAGGTGATTTCTACACTAAAGGAGCTTATGGAGAGCAGGGAGTTCAGCCATTTGATATGAACAAAGCTTTGAAAGAAGAGCCTGATTATGTAGTTTTCAATGGTAAAGTGGGATCAATTGCGGGAGACAACGCTCTTACTGCCAAAGTTGGAGAAACTATTCGTATCTATATGGGTAATGGTGGACCAAACTTGGTTTCTTCTTTCCACGTAATTGGAGAGATATTTGATAAAGTACATATCGAAGGAGGTGACGCGATTAATAAAAATGTTCAAACTACAATGATTCCGGCGGGAGGTTCTGCAATTGTAGAATTCAAAGTGGATGTTCCGGGAACATTTATATTGGTGGATCACTCCATTTTCAGAGCGTTCAATAAAGGAGCTTTGGGAATGTTGAAAGTAACCGGTGAAGAAAACAAAAAAATCTACTCAGGAACTACTCAGGAAGGGATTTATTTGCCTGAAGGTGGTAATATTCAAAATATGCCTGAAGGTAAAAAAGAAGCAAAATCTACAGTTGCAAAAACAGTGCCTGAACAAATTAAATCTGGAAAAGCGATCTTCGGGACAACATGTTTTGCCTGTCATCAATCCGAAGGACAAGGTGTGCCGCATGCTTTTCCTCCATTGGCAAAATCAGATTTCTTGAATGCCGATCCTAAGAGAGCCATCCAAATTGTTATGAGAGGATTGAGCGGTGAGATTACAGTAAATGGTCAGAAAATAAATAGCGTAATGCCAAGTCAAAATCTATCAGACGACGAAATTGCAGATGTTCTAACTTATGTTTACAGCAGTTGGGGCAATAATAAAACAGTAATTACACCAACAATGGTAAAAGCACAAAGAAAATAATAAACACAATTTTAAATATTTATAAGTCATGAAAAAATACATTTTAGGAATCGCATTAATTGGATTAAGTCTGAAAGGTTTTAGCCAAGATGTAAACAAAGGTAAAGGCGTTTATGCTAAAACCTGTATCGCTTGTCATCAGGCTACAGGAGCTGGAGTTCCGGGTGCTTTTCCACCATTGGCAAAATCGGATTACTTAAATGCCGATGTGAACCGAGCCATTAAACAAGTTATTAAAGGGTCAACTGCCCCAATAACTGTAAACGGAAAAAAATACACTACTGCTATGCCTGCGCAGCCTTTGACTGACCAGCAAATTGCAGATGTACTTACTTATGTATATTCAAGTTGGGGTAACAGTAAAAAAGTAGTTACCGTAGCAATGGTGAAAGCCCAAAGAAAATAATAAATACGAAAGCAAAAAGAATCGCAATGTTCCAATTAAAAAAAATAGTAACCATCTTTATATTGTTGGTAAATTGTATTCTTTTTGCTCAAGATACCAAAATGGCATCCATAGGAGGGGGGACTTTTGTTCCCCTTTATGGAGCCACTACCAAAAAACCGGTCAAAGTAGCCCCTTTTAAATTGGATGTGTATCCGGTAACGAATGCGCAATACCTTGCATTTGTTAAAAAATATCCCGAATACAGCCGTTCAAAAATGAAAGGATTATATGCCGATAAAAGTTATCTAACCCAATGGGAAAGTGATTTTAATTACGGAAAAAATAATTTGACTAATGCTCCTGTAACCAATGTTTCCTGGTTTGCCGCCAAGAAGTATTGTGAATGCCAGGGTAAAAGATTACCCACTATGGACGAATGGGAGTATGTGGCTATGGCCGATGAAAAAAGATCGGATGCGCGTACCAAAGAGGAATTTAATAAATACATTTTGTCTTGGTACGAAAAACCAAAAACCTATGCGAATCCTGTTGGTCAGACCTTCAAAAATTATTGGGGAGTTTATGATATGCACGGCTTGGTTTGGGAATGGACAGCCGATTTCAACAGTATTTTTCTTTCGGGTGAATCCAGAAAAGACAAAGACACTGATAAGAATCTCTTTTGCGGAAGCGGATCGGTTAACGCTACCGATTTGATGAACTACGCCGCGTTTATGCGTTATGCTTTTAGAGGAAGTCTGAAAGCAAGTTACACTACAAAAAATTTAGGGTTCCGATGCGCTCAAGATAAATAGCTTCGAACCTTACCAAAACCAAACAAAATGAAATCGTCATTAACAACAAGTTTGCGCAAGCAATTGAAAATCATCGAACACCGATGAAAATAAAATATTGTGAGATAAACACTGATAAAAAAAGGCGATAACATATATGACCGCTTAAAAATAACTTTTACATATATGAAATTAGAATTAACCCAAAAACAAAAAGAAATCCTTAAAAAAGGACTTTCTTGTTTACTTGTTTTGTCTATTTTTGCACTTTTTTTTGCTGTTCAAGGTTGCAACAAAAAAGAAGTTGTGGATAAAGACAAACCTATTTCTGATTTGTCAATTTACAATTTGCCTTCCAAATGGACCACTCAAAATGGGCAAAATATTGAAATGAAGGATTTGAGAGGCAAAGTATTGGTAATGGTTATGATTTATACTTCCTGCAAAGCTGCTTGTCCTCGTTTGGTTGCCGATATGCGAAATATTGAGTCTCGTTTGCCTGACAATATCAAGGAGCATGTGAAATTAGTATTAATCAGTATTGATCCCCAAACGGACACGCCAAAACGATTAAAAGAATTCTCTATCGCTAATAAAATGGAAGGTGACCAGTGGCTTTTTTTGCGTTCGACAGAAGAAAATACGAGAGAGTTTGCAGCAGTTTTGGCTGTTAATTATAAAAAAATATCCCCGATGGATTTTTCCCATTCCAATATCATAAGTGTTTTCAATGCTGAAGGAGAGTTGGCTTATCAGCAGGAAGGATTAGGGGTAAACTCCGATGAAACCATCAAAAAAATAACAGAAGAAGCGGTTAAACTAAACTAAATTTCACTAAATGAAGCTATTTAAAATTACGGTACTGGCAGTAGTACTAATGGCCAGCGCAACTACTTTTGCTCAAGAATTTGATGCCAATTTGCAAATTAAACCCCGTTACGAATTCAGAAATGGGTATAAAGCCCCAATTCCTTATGGAGAAACACCTGGTCAGTTTATTTCGTCAAGAACGCGTTTGAGTTTGAATTTTAAACAGGATAAATTTGTTACCAAGTTTTCTATGCAAAATGCTCGAGTATGGGGAGATGTTGCTCCTAATGCAAAAGCGGATGCAAACGGCATTCAGGTATTTGAAGCATGGGCGCAATATAATTTTAACGAAAAATGGAGTACCCGTTTAGGTCGTCAGGTAATTTCATACGACAATCAGCGTATTCTGGGGGAAGGCGATTGGGGTATGCAGGCACAAAGTCATGATGCTGCATTGGTTACTTATAAAAAGAATAAAAGCCAACTGGATCTTGGCTTCTCTTATAGTGCCCTTGCTGAAACCGATATTGCGACACCATACACAGTAGCCAATTATAAATCCATGCAATATGGCTGGTATCATACAGAGTTAGGGAAATTAAACATGAGCCTGTTATTTTTGAATACCGGTTATGAAAATAAACTAGTTGCACCAATCCCAACACCGACACCTGAATTAAAAGTGGATTATATGCAAACTTTTGGAACATATATGAATTCCAAAGGTAAATCTTGGGACGGTAACCTTTGGTTTTACGGACAAACTGGGAAAAATAATACTTATAGTGTAAGTGCTTTTGATGCAGCCCTTAATTTTAATTATGCTTTTACTGAAAAGTTCAAAGCGGGTTTTGGTTATGAATTCCTTTCCGGAAAAAGCCAAACAGATAAAAGTACCGATATAAAATCGTTTTATCCTCTTTTTGGAACTAATCATGGATTTAATGGTTATATGGATTATTTCTATGTCGGGAACTTTAGAAATTCGGTGGGACTTCAAGATGCATTTTTGAAATTTGGTTATAACGTAAACAAATGGCAGTTCGCTTTATTGCCTCATATGTTTAATGCGGCCAATACGGTTTTGGATGCTGGCGGAAACAAAATGGACAACTATCTTGGTACTGAAATCGATTTTACTGCTGGTTATGCTGTTCACAAGTTTATAAATATTACAGGCGGCTATTCTCAAATGTTTGCGACTGATACGATGCAAAGATTGAAAGGTGGCGATGTAGATCATACCAATAATTGGGGTTGGTTATGTGTGAACGTTAATCCCCAAATATTTTCCTTTAAAAAATAGTACTAATTGAATTTTGAAATTAGTATAATGCCGTTTTGTGTTCCATTTTGTTCAAATATTGTTGGACTTTTGAAATAACAGACGCTATAATTATTAGTTCGGTTTCAAGAAAACCTCTCTTTGCAGGATTTTTAGTCTGTAAAGAGAGGTTTTTTCTGTTAATAAATTGCTTTATATTTGTTTAAGAATATTTTGAGATGCTGATATTTATCATGTTTAAGGATAAAAGACTGATTTATCTTTGTTTATGATTAATCAAGGGATTTATAGATAATCTATTGTAGACTGAAAGTTACGAATAGTTGATGATGAATGATTCTTTGATTGACAAAAGGGAATGAGCGCAATCAATAAAGTATTTTTTAATTAAAAAAGATAAAGTTATGGGGACTTATTTAGAGAAATTAGAAGCGGAACGTGAAAACGAATCAAACGAAACACAAAAAGAGCTTTCAAAAACCTGGTTGAAAGAATGGGAACCGGAAAATGAAGAGTTTTGGAAAAAAACAGGTAGTAAAATTGCTTGGAAAACTTTGACAATTACAACTTTGTCATTAATACTTTCCTTTGCTTCGTGGTTTATGATGAGTGTAATTGCTGTGAAATTACCTGGACTTGGTTTTCCGTTTTCTAAAGATCAACTTTTTTGGTTGGTGGCAATACCTGGATTGGCTGCAGGATTTTTAAGAATAATCCACACTTTTATACTGCCTATTTTTGGTACAAGGCACGTTGTGACTGTGGCAACTTTACTTAAATTAATTCCGGCAATTGGAATCGGATTTGCGGTAATGGATACCAATACTCCATTTTGGGTATTTGTTATTTTGGCTATTACCACTGGTTTTGGTGGCGGAGATTTTTCATCCTTTATGCCTAGCACAAGTCTGTTTTTTCCAAAAAGATTAAAAGGAACAGCGTTGGGAATCCAAGCGGGTATTGGAAATTTTGGAGTTAGTTTAGCTCAGTTTATTACTCCGATTATTTTGAGTGTTAGTATTTACGGGACCACTTCGGTATTTACAAGTATCGATGCCAAAGAAACACAAAATGTTTTAACAGATTCAACAGTTGAAAAGCAAAAAGAAGTTTTTGCAGCATTGGACGCCAAAACGCAAAATAAAATTTTGGCTACTGTAAAGAAACCAGTGTTGGATTCTGTTATTGCGGCTACGAAATCAAATGATAATCACGAAATTTTTTCTGCATTGCCACTCAATGAGAAATCTAAAGCGATTGCAAATGCAAACCCTAAATTGGCCGAAAAAATATTAAACAAGATAAGCCCCAAAAATGAGGCGGTAAATAAAAGGAACATCTATATTCAATCTGCTGCATTTTGGTACATTGGTTTTCTTTTAGTTTTGGCATTCATCAGTTGGTTTTTTTTAAAAAGCATTCCGATGAAGGCTTCCATAAAAGAACAAATGGATATTTTTAAAAACAAGCATACTTGGTATTGTACAATTACTTATCTGATGACTTTTGGAACGTTTGCAGGATTATCGGCAGCTTTTCCTTTGATGATAAAATATTTGTACGGCGATTTTCCAGATGCACCGGATCCATTGGTTTATGCTTTCTATGGGCCGCTGATTGGTTCTGCCAGCAGAGTCGCTTTTGGTTTTGTGGCCGATAAAATAGGAGGAGCGATATTGACAACCATCACCGGAATCGGAATTTTGACAGGTGCCATTATTTTGATTACCCAAGGATTGGTTTCGCCTACGAGTATGGATCAGTTTCCGTTGTTTGTAGGTGTGATTTTGGCGATGTTTTTCTTTACAGGAATTGGAAATGCAGGTACTTTTAGACAATTTCCTATCATTTTTTCCGAAAACCAACGTCAGGCAGCTGGTGTGATTGGTTGGACTGCCGCGATTGCTGCTTTTGGACCTTTTATCTTTTCTAAATTAATTGGAAATAACCTTTCGGCGAATGGTACTGTAAATCAATTTTTTATTGGCTTGATTCTTTTTACGATCTTGGCTACAAGCATCAACTGGTGGTTTTACAACCGTAAAGGATGTGAAAGACCAAGTTAGTATAACTATAGTACTAAAGGAGTAATTCTAAGCTTTGTCTTTTAAATTTTTTGAATACTTTTTTTGGTACTTTGAATCCAAAAAATCACAATTGTTTATCCTTAGCGATGGGAGCAAATATCCTTTTATGCCGTCTAGCCCAAAGGCAAGAGGCATAAAAGATATTGCGGACAGCGGGACCAATGTTGGCTAAAAATGCCAAATGTTTCTGCTGCAGAAAAATAATAATTTAAGAGCTATCAATCTTTTTTTGTTTTAAATTAGTGATTCGTTTAAAAATTCTAACATTTTAATGTTTTGAATTCAATAAAAATACTTAAGTAATTTTACTTAATTTTTTATTTTTTACTTAATTTTGCTCCCGCAAATAAGGCTTTGGAAATAATTTAATGAATTAAGCAGATTCATACTGTAAGCGCGTAATACCATAAAATAAAATGAAAAACAGAACATATAATATAAAAGCATTACTCATTGCCACATTACTTTCAATACTTATGATTGTATTGGTGTTTTATGGCTCAAGGGAATTGCAGAATTTTGATGCGGCTCTGATTACTTATTTATTCGGAACTTTGTTTGCTTTTTTTGGAATTGTTTATCGTTATACCGTGTGGTTGCAAAGACCACCAACTTGGATTTATTTTAAGAGGGGAATTACGTATTTAGTAACTGGAAAAGTGTTTTCGCATTTTTGGTTTGCTACAAAGGAAACAGTTGAAAATATAGCGTTTCAGAAATTTATTTATCCTAGGGGAAAATACCGCTGGATGGCACATTTTATGATTGCTGTGGGTTGTACTTCTGCTTTTTTAATCACTATTCCGTTAACGTTTGGTTGGATTCATTTTACGATGGCTCCAAATTCTATTTCGGTTTATGAAGCGCATTTCTTCGGTTTCAAAGTGATGGATTTTAACTTGGATTCGATTACTGCATTCCTGACATTTCACGCATTGAACTGGTCTTCTTATTTAGTGATTTTTGGCTCAGTATATTATTTGAGAAGACGATTAACAAATCCGGGTTTGATTGCCTCACAATCATTTGAAGGTGATTTGTTACCACTTATTTTATTGATAGCTATTTCGGTTACCGGATTGGGATTGACTTATTCGTACCAATTTATGAAAGGTTTTGCTTTCGACTTTTTGGCGGTATTGCACGCAGTAACAGTAATTATGTTTTTGATTTGGATTCCGTTTGGAAAGTTTTTCCATATTATTCAGCGTCCGGCACAAATTGGTGCTCATATTTACAAGAAGCAAGGGATGAAAAAAGGAATGGCAGTTTGTCCCCATACTGGTGAAGAATTTGCCACTAAGCTGCACATCGACGATCTTAAAATAGTGACCAAAGAATTAGGTTTTGACTTTTCGATGGAAGATGGCTGTTCACATTTAGATTTAAGCCCAGAAGGGAAAAGATCCCGATTGGCTCAAGCACATTTGCGAGCAAGACAGGCTGGGGGGAATTTATTTGGATAATTTTAAAGACAAAAAAATATATAAACATGGCAAAATTACCTGTTTCAGAAGAAAATATTGTTTCGCTTTTTGGACCTCATAAAAATTATAGTCCAAAGGAAGGCTACGAGGGAAGAGATGAACCTGATGAGTTGGTCAAAACCCATTGCTGTTTTTGCGGAATGCAATGTGGAATTCAATTGTCTGTAAAAGAAAATAAAGTAGTTGGGTTTGAGCCATGGATGGAATTTCCTTTTAATGAAGGGCGTCTTTGTCCAAAAGGAGTGCAGCGTTATTTGCAAAATAATCACCCGGACCGACTTTTAAGTCCGTTGAAAAGAGTAGAAGGACAAGGGTTTGTGCCAACTTCTTGGGATGATGCAATGAGCAAAACAGTTTCAGAAATTCAACGTATTCAAGAAAAATATGGAAATGATGCTTTCTCGATGCTTTCGGGAGTTTCATTGACCAATGAAAAAAGTTATTTGGTTGGGAAATTTGCCAGAGTTGCTTTAAAAACAAAAAACCTTGATTATAATGGGCGTTTGTGCATGGTGAGTGCAGGTGCTGGAAATAAAAAAGCATTTGGACTGGACAGAGGTTCGAATAACTATTCTGATTTGGAATATGCTGAGGTAATTATTGTAGCTGGAGCCAATGTCAGTGAAACGTTTCCAACATTAACACACTGGATTTGGAAAGCGAGAGACAGAGGAGCAAAACTGATTGTAATTGATCCAAGGATGATTCCGTTGGCAAGAACAGCCGATATTCATTTGGATGTGCGTCCCGGAACCGATTCGGCTTTGTACGGTGCCATGTTGAAATATTTAGCAGATCACGATATGCTGGATCATGATTTTATAGATAATCATACTTCGGGATTTCAGGAAACTTTAGACGCAGTAAAAGATAATACGCTGGAATGGGCGGAAGAAGTTACCGGAATTAAAAAAGAAAAAATACAGCAAGCAGCTGAGTTATGGGGTAAAGCGAATACCAGCTTCCTGCTTCATGCACGAGGAATTGAGCATCATTCCAAAGGAGTAGATAATGTTTTGGGCTGTATCAATTTGGTTTTGGCAACAGGAAGAATTGGTAAACCTTATTGTGGTTATGCAACCATTACAGGTCAAGGAAATGGACAAGGAGGAAGAGAACACGGTCATAAATGCGATCAATTGCCAGGAAACAGAGATATAGAAAATCCGGAACACCGCAAATATATTTCGGATGTTTGGGGAATAAATGAAAAAGATTTACCGGGTAAAGGTTTGTCTGCTTATGAAATTATCGAAGCCATTCACAGAGGAGAAATCAAAGGGTTAATATCCATTTGCTTTAATCCGTTGGTTTCTTTGCCGAACAGTAATTATGTTCGTGAGGCTTTAGAAAAATTGGAATTTTACGTTTGTATCGACTTTTTCCTTAACGAAACTGCCCGCCACGCCGATATTGTTTTAGCAGGTTCTTTGCAGGAAGAAGAAGAAGGAACTACAACTTCTGCCGAAGGGCGAGTTATCCGTATTCGTCAGGCGGTGACTCCTCCGGGAGATGCCAGAACAGATACTTCTATTATCTTGGAAATCGCCAAACGTTTAGGTGTAAAAGATAAATTCACCTACGAAAGCAGCGAAGCAATTTTTAATGAATTGCGTGTGGCATCCAAAGGTGGTACAGCCGATTACTACGGAATTACTTACCAAAGAATTGAAGATGAAATGGGTGTTTTTTGGCCTTGTCCAACAATAGGTCATCCAGGAACGCCACGTTTGTGGGAAGACAGAAAGTTTAAAACGCCTGATGGGAAAGCGCATTTTAACCCAGCGCCGTATAAGCTTCCGGGAGAAGTTACTGATGCGGATTATCCCGTGATTTTGACTACCGGACGAGTGGTTTCTCAATATTTAAGTGGAACACAAACCCGCAGAATTGGGAAATTAGTAGATCAGTTTCCGGAACCTTTAGTAGAAATCCATCCTAATTTAGCCAAACAATACGGCATTAAACAAAGAGAATTAATTCGTGTTTCAACGAGAAGGGGAGAAGGAATTTTTCCGGCAAATATTGTAGAAACCATCAGGGAAGATACCGTTTTTATTCCGTATCACTGGCCAGGTAAAAAATCGGCAAACCAATTGACACCCGGGACATTGGATCCGATTTCAAAAATACCCGAATTCAAAGTTTGTGCCTGTCATTTGGAACCACTTGGGGAAATAGCACCTCCTGCAAAAGAATCGACAGCTTATGCAAGTGTTTAATCTATAAAAGCAAAGAATGAATTATACTAATTTTAATATACACGAAGAATTTTTTGTAGATATGCAACGCTGCATTGGCTGCAAAGCTTGCGAATTGGCTTGTGCCGAATGCGAGACTAACGGTCAGGACTCGATGATACATGTTAATTATGTGGATCGTGCAGCAACTGTACAGACAACAGTTCAGGTATGTATGCACTGCGATGATCCCGTTTGCGCGAATGTTTGTCCAGCCGATGCGATTTCGAAAGACGAGTTCGGAATTGTTCATACAGCCAATACCGAAAGATGTATCGGATGTTCCAATTGCGTGATGGCTTGTCCTTTTGGTGTACCAAAAAAAGAGGAAGACTACGATTTGATGATGAAGTGTACCATGTGCTATGACAGAACCAGCGTTGGTAAAAAGCCAATGTGCGCAACAGTTTGTCCAAGCGGTGCTTTGTTTTATGGTACGAAAGAAGAAATTCAGGAAATGCGCCCTAACAGTACTCCCGTAAATACGTTCATATTTGGAAAAGAAACAGTAAATACCAAAGTGAATATCATGATGCCAAAAGGAAGTACTGAACTGATAATATATTAAAGAATATACTCATGTCTAAAGAAGATAATTTAAATAAAAACTGGAAAAAAGATTTTCCAATCGAAAAACAACAAGCGACTAATGTTAGCCGTCGAGACTTTGCAAAATTCCTTACGTTAGTTTCAGGAGGATTGATGGTTGGTAGCGGTTTAGTTGCAGCCAAAGCTTATATGTTTCCAAAAGAAGAAGTCGAAGGGGAACATTTTGTATGTAAAAAAGAAGAGGTTCCATTGGGAGGAACTCGTGGTTTTGTAATCGAAGGCAGTACCATTCCGTATATATTAATTCATCTGGAAACGGGCGAGTTTAAAGCTTATGAGCAGAAATGTACCCACCTTTCCTGTTCCGTTTTTTACAAGCCTGGGACCGGAATTATTCATTGTCCATGCCACGAAGGATCATTTGATGCAAAAACAGGAGACGTGTTAGGAGGGCCGCCACCAAGAGCTTTGCCAAGTCTGGATGTATTTTTCAAAGACAATGACGTCTATGTAAAAGCAACAACTCATCAAGAAAAACTAGGATAAACCAAAAAAATAATTCGTTATGAGTAATTTTAGAAGAGGTCAAAACCAATCCAATCCTAATAAGTTAAACGCGATTCTTTCGTCGTTAATCTTTATCTTAATTCTAAATGTTAGTATTCAAATTTGGTTGTTGTATGCTGCGTTGAACAATGCTTTAGATAACAATAAGGAAATCCTAATTCCGGCATTTATTGCTTCTCTGATATTGTTTTTGATCGGTTTTGGCTGGCTTTATTATTTGCCGACTGGGAATACGAATACTAAGAAATAAACAAGTTTTGTTTTAGTAACTAAACAAAAAAGGGATTAACTTGATAATTGAGTTAATCCCTTTTTGTTTTTTGCTAGCAATTATTTTGTGGCAGTGCTATCTTTTTGTTTAATGTTTTTTTTCATCCCGTGATTGTTATGATTTCTCATTTCACGAAAGTGGTCTTCTCTCATGTCTTGGTGACGGGCTCTTAATTCATCCCATTTTTTAAATTGATCAGGAGAAAGAATTTTTTTCATTTTGGCTTTCGTCTCAATTTGTTCATCAAGCATTTTACTTTTCATTTCAAAAATCTCATCAGAAGTTGGTTTTTCTGTTTTAGTTTTTCTGTTTTTTAGTAAAGCTTCTCTTTTTGAACTTTGTTCCGCAATTAATTTGCTGACTTCTTTTTGTTGGGAAGCATTCAAATCAAGTTCTAATGTCATTTTTTTCAGCATTAGTTGATTGCGTTGTTCAGGTGTGAATTTTTCGATAGGATTTCCATCGTGTTTTTGAGGTCTTTGTTGTTGCGCATAAGTTGATATGCTTGCAATAGCAATTAAAGCAACAGTGATTAATTTCTTCATAGTCAGTAGTTTTTAATTTTTATAGTAAGACTAATGATGTTGATTAAAGTTTAATCATTGTGAAGAAATTATGATTTTTTTAGTTTGTTAAACTCTTTTTTGTGAAATGTAAAATTCGGTTTCCGAAATTAGATCATCAACTGTTTTCATGTTTCGTTTTACAATTCAGTAATCCAATCGGAATCGTCTTCGTCAGGTTGTTTGTGGTTAACATCAATTCCAAATATTATACCATCTTCCTCTTCGATTTCTTTCGCCATTTCCATTTCGTTTTCGTTTAGGTGTTTAATTTCATTCGGATCGATAGGTTGAAGTAAATTCAAAACTTGCTGTAGCAAGTGAAGATCATCGACAGATTTTAGTTTGTCAATTATCTTTTGTTTTAATTCTAAAGTCTTCATAATTTATGATTTAGAATAGTAAAATTACAAATAATAGAGGGAATTTTTTTGGTTTGTGGTTGATTAATAGAGTTTTAATTGTAAATTAAAAAGGAGCTTCATTTCTGAAACTCCTTTTTGATATTTATTAGATTAAAAATTACCCAACTAATTCCACAAATTTAAACTCGCCCTCAACGGCAACTTTAGTCAAACCATGTTTAGATAAATTTTTCATAGATGCATCCCATTTTTTACCGCTTAAATTTGCGGTAATTTTTAGCTGCTGAAGATCCATTTTGTTCTCGTTTCCTTTTAGTAAATCTACGATAAATTTCTCCTCGTCAGATAATTCAACGGTTTGTATTTTCTCAGGACGCATTTGCGGGAAGAACAATACTTCTTGAATAGAAGCATTATTAGTCAAGAACATCATCAAACGATCCATTCCAATCCCTAAACCAGAAGTAGGAGGCATACCGTATTCCAATGCTCTCAAGAAGTCCTCGTCGATTGTTCCGGTAGCTTCGTCATCTCCTTTTGCTGCCAAACGCATTTGGTCTTCAAAACGCTCTCTTTGGTCAATTGGGTCATTTAACTCCGAGTAAGCGTTGGCAACTTCTTTACCGCAAACCATCAATTCAAAACGCTCAGTCAAATCCGGATTGTCACGGTGTTCTTTACAAAGCGGAGACATTTCTTTTGGATAATCAGTGATGAAAGTTGGCTGAATATAATTTCCTTCACATTTTGCTCCGAAAATCTCGTCAATCAATTTTCCTTTACCCATCGTTTCGTCAACCTCAATTCCCATTCCTTTGGCCGCTTCGAATAATTCAGCTTCACTTTTACCCGAAATGTCAAAACCGGTAAAATGTTTGATGGAATCCGTCATGGTTACACGCGCATAAGGAGCTTTAAAACTGATTTGGTGTTCGCCAAAAGTTACATCGCTCGTACCGTTTACACCAATGGCGCAATGCTCCAATAACTGCTCGGTAAATTCCATCATCCAATTGTAGTCTTTGTAGGCTACATATATTTCCATTGCGGTAAATTCCGGGTTGTGCGTTCTGTCCATTCCTTCGTTACGGAAGTTTTTCGAAAACTCATAAACACCGTCAAAACCACCAACAATCAATCTTTTTAAATACAATTCGTTTGCAATACGCATGTATAGCGGAATGTCTAGCGAATTGTGGTGCGTGATAAAAGGTCTCGCCGCAGCACCACCAGGAATTGATTGTAAAACCGGAGTTTCAACCTCCAAATATCCTTTATCGTTAAAGAACGAACGCATCGAGTTGAACAATTTGGTTCTTTTGATGAACGTTTCTTTTACATTTTGATTTACAGTCAAATCCACATAACGCATTCTGTAACGCAATTCAGCGTCGTTGAAAGCGTCAAATACATTTCCGTCTTCATCCGTTTTCGGCAATGGTAAAGGACGCAACGTTTTACTCAAGAAAGTAAATCCGCTAACACGAATACATTTTGCACCAACTTGTGTTGTAAACAATTCCCCTTCAATACCAATGAAATCGCCCAAATCGGTCAATTTTTTAAATACCTGATTGTACAACGTTTTATCATCGCCTTCACACAAAACATCGCGGTTCACGTACAATTGAATACGCCCTTCGCTATCCTGCAGTTCGGCAAAACAAGCTTTTCCTTGATCTCTCACGCTCATTAAACGCCCGGCAACAATTACCTTCTTACCTTCCTCAAAGTTTTCTTTAATTTGCTTGGAAGTATGATTTACAGGAAAAAGGTTTGCAGGATAAGGATTAATTCCCAAATTGCGTAAGCTTTGAAGTTTTTCTCTACGGATGATTTCTTGTTCGGATAATGCCATTATGTTCTGATTTTTAAGTCCGCAAAGATAAAATTTTTGTTTCAAGTTTCAACTGAAAGCGTTAAGGTTTTTTGTGGTAGATTTTTTTGTTTTTTTATGAATGTTCAGTCTCGGCCTGATCGTTATAGCGGCAATATTTTTTTTTCTTGTCCAAGTATTCTGGAATATGATAAAAATAATTATTAAAAGAAAGTATCTTCGCCTAAAGAACCTAAAACTTAAAAGATGAAGAAAACTTTACTTTGCTTTTTTTTAATATTATGTCTGTCAAGCTGTATCCTTAAGGAAAAGATGGTTATGAATGAAGATGGATCTGGAACTTTTTCATACGGATTTGACATGTCACCGATGTTTAAACTTGGGGTTAAAAAAGCAGATTCTACAAAAATCAATAAAATAATTGATACCACTTTTACTTTTAAAGAAGTATATGCGAAAATAAAAGACAGTATTTCTAAATTATCAGATGCAGATAAAGAAAAGATTGAAATGCTGGAGAAAGAAAAGGAGAAAATGAAACTCTTGGAAGGTTTTAAAGTCAGCATAAAAGTTAATGAAGAAAAAAAGCAATTCGAATATAGTATGGCATTCGATTTTCCTAGTGGAAATGATTTGAAATCTATTGCAACACCAGCTGAAAGTTTAGAGGCATTAGCAGCTGCAGATAAAAAGAGATTAGGAGCTTTGAGTGCTGTTCCAAAACCAGAAGAAAAAGCGACTGCAACTATTTTTTATGATGGAAAGGTTTTTATTAAAACAGTCACTCCTTCTAAAGATGATAAAAAAGTTAAAAAGAAAAAAGAAGCTAAGAAAGAAAAAAGTGATGATCCGTTCTCTAAGAAAATGGATGAAATGCTTAAAGAATGTAAATACACGGCTGAATATCAATTTCCAAAAAAAATTAAAACCGTTTCACTTAAAAATGCAGTAATAACGCCAGACAGAAAAAGTTTTACTGTCGAAGTTCCTCTTGGTAACATGCAGGAAAGTAACGTAGATTTTGGTTTTAAAGTGGAATTTGAACAATAATTAGAGTCTTCAATTAAAATGTATTCTTAAAAATAGTCTTTGCATTTTTCATAAAAAATAACACTACAATGAAATTATATAAACTACTTGCCTTTTCTTTTTTATTAGCAATATTAACAAGCTGCACTTTTACTGAAAATATTTACATCAACGATAACGGAACTGGGAAATTCTCAGTAGATATGGATGGTTCTGCCTTAATGAGTATGGCTGGTGACCAACTTGGAGCCCAACTTGGAGCTGGTAAAAAAAATGACATCGATTCTACTTTTACTTTCAAACAATTATTTGAAGCAAAAAAAGACAGCATTGCCAAATTATCTCCTGAGGCTCAAAAAGAAATTAAAAAGTTGGAAAATTTTGTGGTTACAACAAAAATGAGTTCGGAGAAAAAACAACTTTTAATGACTTTGGCAACTGATTTTAAAAATGTAAATGAACTTCAGGACATTTTGCAAACGGCCAGTACTATGCAAAAGTTAGAAGGAGGTGCAAATGCAAGTCCGCTTGGTAGTGGATTTGGGGATAATAATAGCAAACTGAATTACTTTTACGACGGAAAGAAATTTACCCGAAAAGCGGTAATCGATAAGCAAAAATTAGCTGAAAAGGTAAAAGATAGTGCTGCAGATATGTCTAAAATGGTTTATGCATCGTCTAATTATATTGTGAAATATCATTTCCCGAAGAAGATAAAGAAAGTTTCAAATCCAGATGCTTTGTTCAGCGACGATCGTAAATCAATTACAATTCAATATTCTTTTACGGATTATATGGATAATCCTGATAAGCTTAACTTTGATGTTGAGTTTGAAAAATAACTTGCAGTAAAATGAAGTGCTAAGAACTTTGTACATTTGCAAAAACTTTTAATTATGCTCGCTCCCCTCTCGAAAGTAGAGGGGTTGGGGGTGAGGAAAAAAAATGAATAAAAAAATTCAACTTCAAGATTTAGGAAATAAGGATTATCAGGAAAGCTGGGCGTATCAGGAAGAACTTTTCAAGGGAATCGTTGATTTGAAGATTCAAAACAGGAGAGACGAAACAACACTTGCAACCCCAAATTATTTCCTGTTTGTCGAACATCCGCATGTTTATACTTTAGGGAAAAGCGGTGATTTCAGTAATTTGCTTTTATCCGAAAAACAGTTGGAAGCCAAAGGTGCCACTTTCTACAAGATCAACCGTGGGGGAGATATAACTTATCACGGGCCCGGACAGATTGTGGGTTATCCTATTCTGGATTTGGAAAATTTCTTTTCAGACATTCATAAATACTTGCGTTTTCTGGAGGAAACCATAATTCTGACCTTGCAGGAATACGGATTAGAATGTGGCCGAAGCGACGGCGAAACCGGTGTTTGGCTTGGTGTGGGAACGCCATTTGCTCGCAAAATATGTGCGATGGGAGTGCGAGCTTCCCGCTGGGTTACGATGCATGGTTTTGCTCTCAATGTCAATGCCGATTTGGGTTATTTCGACAATATAATTCCGTGCGGAATCCGTGGCAAAGCGGTTACTTCTTTAAACGTTGAACTCGGTGTAGAAAAAGTTGATGAAGCCGAAGTAAAAGCCAAAATCCTGAAACATTTCAAGCAATTATTCGAAGCGGAATTCGTGAATAAATAGCCCATGGATTTTACGGATAAAACGGATTGACACGGATTTTATTTTTTAAATTGTAAAAGTCTTTGTGAACTTTGCGTTATCCTTTGCGCTCTTCGCGGTTAAATCTGAAATCAAAAATCGTTAATCTACAATCTTAAATCAGAATTCTAAACTCAGCTGTTCCGGCAAAAGTCTGAAACTCATTCGGTGGTATTTTGTGGTGCCGTATTTTTTAATGGCTTCACGGTGTTCTTGGGTTGGGTAACCTTTGTTTTTTTTCCAGTTATACATGGGGAATTCTTCGTGAATTTTGTCCATATATTCATCCCGATAAGTTTTTGCTAAGATGGATGCAGCAGCGATACTCAAATATTTGGAATCTCCTTTTATGATACTTTGATTAGGAATTGATTTAAGCAATTCAATTTCGGCTTTGGTGAATTGTTTACCGAAGGAGTTTTTTAAACCCAATTTGGCATTCAACGAACGGTTACCGTCCACGATTATAAATTCGGGAGTTTGGGACAGTTTTAAAACACTTTCCTGCATGCCTTTCATTGAGGCATTCAGTATGTTTATTTCGTCAATTTCTGCCGGATGCAGATGGGTTACGGCAAATGTAATGGCTTGTTCTTCAATAATTGGTCTTAGTTTTTCTCTCACTTTTTCAGATAATTGTTTACTGTCGTTTAAGATTGAATTTTTAAAATCAATTGGCAGGATCACTGCTGCCGCTGTGACAGGTCCGGCAAGACAACCACGTCCGGCTTCGTCGGTTCCGGTTTCGAGGAGGAATGAAGAGAAATTATTTTGAAGCATATTGAATTTTTTGTGTGCAAAGATTAATTTTTTTAGCCACAAATTATACTAATTTTTACAAATTTGAATGTTTTCAGTTTGTTGTTTAGGAACAGTTTTTCGCGAGAGGGATGGGAGTAAGTTACCTTGTAACACGGACAGCCCGACAGCATCCTGATAAAAGGGCGTGTACCCGCAAACTAAATTAGCCCTTTTATCGGGATGGTGGCTCGCCCAACTAATTACTATGAGAAGGAAATTAAATTATGTTTTGCGGTTTCTCTTATAAATTGCGGTGTTTTTTCATTTATACATTTTTATCCTTTACCTTTGCTCGGTCTATCGATTAAAATAATTTGCCTAATTATAATTTTTTCAAATGAGGATTTTCTTTTCGTTGTTTTTTTTAGCTTTTCCAGTTCTCCTGTTTTCACAGAAAAAGAAGGATGTCAATAGTGCTAAAGAAATTGATTATAATTCAAAATACAATGCTACAGATTCGATAAAGAAGAAAAAAGCACCTGAGGCAACTATTGATATGTATCAGATTATTTCGTTGGACAAGGATACCACCTACATTGATACTACACAATCTATTCGAAAAGAGCATAGTTTTAATTATTTGAGAAAAGATAATTTTGGGCTTTTGAGTTTTCCAAATGAAGGGCAAACTTATAATACTTTGCAATATGGATTGAATGGCTTTACTCCTTATCCGGGTATGGGATTTACAGCAAAACGCTTTAATTATAGTAATGCCGAAGATATTAGATATGCCAATGTCGCTACTCCGGTAACCGAGTTGTATTTTAAAACAACTTTAGTTAGGGGACAATCTACAGATGTGTTTTTTTCTTTGAATACCTCTCCACGCTTGAATTTCTCTATTGCTTATAGAGCTTTGCGTTCTGAAGGTAGATATATTAACGTTGATTCTAGGACTGGGAACTTTAGGTTTACTACGAGTTATAATTCGAAAGGTGGACGTTATATTGCCAATGCCCATTATGTAGCGCAGAAGATACAAAATGAGGAGAATGGAGGTATTAGCAATGTGAGTGATTTTGAAAGTGGGGATCCTCAGTTTGATAACAGACAGCGATTGGGGGTGTATTTTGAGGACGCTATGTCTTTGTTGAAAGGGAAACGTTTTTTTGTAGATCAAACCTTCAGGATAAATCCAAAAAAAGGTGACAATAATTTGTATGTTACTGAACAGTTCAATTACGAAGATATCTATTTTAATTATACCCAACAGACTGTTCCTTCGAGTGTAGGCGGTAAGATTGTGGATCGCTTTGGTGAGTCATTTGTTACTAGCGGGATCAGTGATAAAACTACCTATAATAAAATGTATAATAAACTGGGAGCGGTTTATGAAAATTCGCTTTTGGGGGCTTTTACTTTTTTTGTTGACGATTTGCATTCCAATTATTTTTACAACAATATCTTGTATTTCGATGCCGAAACGGTTCCAAACTTGTTAAGTCAGGCCATAAACAATATTGGTGGTCAGTATAATTATCGTAAGGACAAATGGAATGGGAAATTTTTATATTCGAAGTCGGTTACTAATCAAAATTTATCCAATCTAGACGCATCTGCGGTATATGAAATTAATGATGAGAATCAGATTTCGTTTAGATACCAAAACATGAATAAATTGCCAAACAATAATTTTGATTTGTTCCAAAGCAGTTATAAAAAGTATAATTGGTCGAATAATTTTGTAAATGAAAAAATTAATTCTATCAGTGTTAATGCCGAAACAAAATGGGGCTCTGTGTCCGTTTTGTTGAATTCGATAAATGATCATTTGTATTTTGCTGATGTATCGACCGATGCAGAAAGAGCAGCAGGTACTCAAATTATTGCACCTGCACAATACGGTAAAGCAATAAATTATGCTTCATTGAAGGTTTCGAAAGAGTTTGTTTTTGGCAAATGGGCATTAGACAATACGTTGTTGTACCAAAAAGTAGATCAGCCTGACTTTATTTTGAATGTTCCGGAATTTCTAACTAGAAATACGTTGTATTACTCGAATCATATGTTTGATAGAAAATTGTTTTTTCAAACAGGAGTAGAATTAAATTATTTCACAAGTTATTATAGTAACAGTTACAATCCTTTGATAGGCGAGTTTTTTGTTCAGGATAAAGTGAAGATTGGGAACTTTCCGCTTCTTGATTTCTTTTTTAATGCAAAAATCCAACGCACCCGAGTTTATTTGAAAGCAGAACACTTCAATTCGTTGTTTTCAAAAAGCAATTATTTTTCTGATCCTAATAATCCTTACCGCGATTTCCTAATTCGTTTTGGATTAGTTTGGAATTTCTTCAATTAATTTAGAACTTAGTAACTTAAAAGTTAAGCTTTCAATCGAAAAATGAGTTAACTTTGTTTTGTATATTAATTATATAGATATAGTATAGTTTAAAATTGACTCAAATATTGACACAATGGAATATTCAGAAAATATATTAGGTACTATTGGAAACACTCCATTGGTAAAGCTCAATAAAGTGACTGCCGAGGTAGATGCTTTGGTTCTGGCCAAAGTAGAAACATTCAATCCCGGTAATTCGGTAAAAGATCGAATGGCTGTAAAAATGATTGAAGATGCCGAAGCCGATGGAAGATTGAAACAAGGAGGGACGATAATAGAAGGGACTTCTGGAAATACAGGAATGGGATTAGCATTGGTTGCTATTGTTAAAGGATATAAATTGATTTGTGTTATGTCCGACAAGCAGTCCAAAGAAAAAATGGATATTCTTCGTGCGGTGGGAGCCAAAGTGGTGGTTTGTCCAACGGATGTCGAGCCAAATGATCCGCGTTCTTATTATTCGGTTTCTAAAAAATTAGCCGAAGAAACGCCTAATTCCTGGTATGCCAACCAATATGATAACTTATCCAATTCAGTGGCACATTATGAACAAACGGGACCTGAAATTTGGAGACAGACTGATGGCAAAATCACGCATTTTGTTGTTGGAGTAGGTACAGGAGGCACTATTTCCGGAGTTGGTAAATATTTAAAAGAAAAAAATCCGAATATCAAAATCTGGGGAATTGATACCTATGGTTCTGTTTTTAAAAAATATCATGAGACCGGAATTTTTGACGAAAATGAAATTTATTCCTACATCACCGAAGGAATAGGTGAAGATATTTTGCCAAAAAATGTTGATTTTTCTATCATTGATGGGTTCACAAAAGTAACCGATAAAGATGCGGCACTTTATACGCGAAAGATTGCGCTTGAAGAAGGAATTTTTGTGGGTAATTCGGCCGGTGCAGCAATAAAAGGCTTGTTGCAGCTCAAAGAACATTTCAAACCGGAAGATGTGGTTGTGGTTTTGTTTCATGATTCAGGAAGCCGTTATGTGGGCAAAATGTTTAATGACGATTGGATGAGGGAAAGAGGATTTCTTGAGGAGGATTACACCAAAGCCGAAGATGTTATCAAAGATCATATGGACAAACAATTGATTGTTGTCCGTACAGAAGAACTGGTTTCGCATGCTATTGAAAGGATGCGTAAGCATAATATTTCGCAACTTCCAGTAGTTGATATTTCTGGTTTTGTTGGTTCTGTTGATGAAACCGATTTGTTTAGAAGTTACGTAGCCGATAAAAATGTGATTGATAAACCGATCAAAGAAGTAATGGGGAAATCGTTTCCTACTGTAAAATTAAATACGCCGTTAGAAAAAGTATCCCGATTGTTTACCAAAGAAAATGATGCTGTTTTGGTTGATCTTGAAAATGGACATCATCAAATCATTACCAAGTCTGATATTATTAAGTCGATGAAGTAAATTATTACAATTTTAAAATCAAAAATCATAATTCGTTAATCTTAAATCTCAAATAAAATTGACCTTCACTGCAATAGATTTTGAAACCGCAACCGGATACCATCCTTGTTCCGTTGGTATTGTTACTGTAGAAAATGGTGTTATTGTTGATGAGTTCGTGACTTTAATCAAACCGCCCAATAATGAATATAATCCTTATACGATAAGAGTTCACGGAATTTATCCGAGTGATACGTTAAACGCAAAGACATTTTTGGAAGTGTTTCCTGAAATTCAGAAAAGACTTCAAAATAGAGTCGTTGTGGCTCATAATGAGAGCTTCGATCGTAATGTTTTGTCAAAGTCAATGGCTCTTCACGGTTTGAAGTACGAGGATTTAAATATTGGTTCCCGTTGGGAATGTACAGTCAAAATTTATAAGTCCAAAGGATTGAAACCTGCCACTTTGAGTGATTGCTGTAGAGCAATGAAAATTCAGCTGAATCATCACGAGGCGCTTTCGGATGCACGTGCTTGTGCTAAATTATATTTGTTGAAATAATTTTTCCGAATAGGTATAATTGAAGAATTGTCTTTCTTTTTATTTTTTGTAAGTTAAGTTGTTGTTTTTTTTATTACATTAGACAATTAGTTTATTGTCTAAGGAGTTTATAAAAACGGAACAAAATGAAAGAAGATTTTCTCCATTACCTTTGGAAATTCAAAAAGTTTGACACTTTAAATTTAAAAACTTGTAACCAAGAGGAAATTATAATCGGTAATGTGGGGCAGTTTCTGGAATTGGCTGGTCCTGATTTTTTCAATGCACAAATAACTATTGGTAATCAAAAATGGGCTGGAAATGTTGAAATTCATATTAAATCATCCGATTGGTATTTGCATCATCATGAAAAAGATTCAAATTATGAAAATGTAATTTTGCACGTGGTTTGGGAACATGATTCGGAAATTTACAGAAGTAATAATTCTGAAATTCCGGTTCTTGAACTTAAGAATTATGTTGGTAAGGAAACTCTAGATAATTATAAAAAGCTGCTGACGCCCAAATCTTGGATCTTTTGTGAAAAGCAATTAAAGGGAATTGCTCAATTTGCATTAACGAATTGGCAGGAGCGCTTGTTTTTTGAACGCTTGGAACGAAAATCAAAACCTATTTTGGAATTGTTACAGTCAACTAATAATGATTGGGAAGCTGTTTTATTTTGTCTTTTGGCAAAGAATTTTGGATTAAATACTAATGGCGAAATTTTTTTTAAGATTGCTCAGGCTATTCCTTTTTCAGTTATTCGAAAAGAATGTTTTGAAGTCGAAAATCTGGAAGCATTATTGTTTGGATCTGCCGGATTGCTGGATGCTGAGAAAGAAGATAGCTATTTCAAAGATTTAAAATTCAGGTATTTTTATTTGCTTCATAAACACCAAATTGAAAAGAGTCGCGTCGAACCCGTTCAGTTTTTTAAACACCGTCCTGATAATTTCCCAACAATTAGACTTTCACAATTAGCGAATTTGTATCACAGTCAGCAAAATTTGTTTTCCAAAATAACCGATTTGAATTCTGTCGAAGTTGCTTATGAAATTTTTCGTATTTCGGTAACTCCTTACTGGGAAACGCATTATCAATTTGATAAAGAAAGTCCTAAGAAGACAAAAAAATTAACCAAATCCTTTATAGATTTGATAGTTTTGAATACAATTATTCCGCTTCAATTTGCTTATGCTAAAAGTCAGGGAAAAGAAGTTTCAGAAGATATAATTGCTGTTTTGAATGAAGTTGAACCTGAAAAGAATTCCATTATTGAAAAGTTTAGCTCCTTCGGAATAAAAGCTAAAAATGCATTTGAAAGTCAATCACTACTGCAACTTAAAAATGAATATTGTAATAAGAATAAATGTTTGGATTGTGCTATTGGAATGGAATTGCTTAGAAATAATTAGATAATTAGAAAATGTGGGTAATTAGATAATTTGTAAGTTTGTAAAAAAATAAAAATGCGAGCAATTTTAAAACTGAAATTCTTTTTTGAAAAATATGGTTTCCATGTTTCTTCCCGATTGGCAGATAAATTGGGGATGCGTGTGACCAATGTTCGTTTGTTTTTTATATACATCTCCTTTGTTACCGCAGGTTTGGGATTCGGGGTTTATCTTACGCTGGCATTTTGGATTCGGCTAAAAGATTTAATTCGGGCGAAAAGGACTTCCGTTTTTGATTTGTAGAAAAGATCTATATGTATAACCCGTTGGGTGTAATTAAATTGTTTGATTTTTAATATTGTTTATTGGTCTATCAAATATGAATTTATTGATATACTGAACCAATGTTAATGCCGTGATTTTGGCTAAAATTCTTGTTTTAAAACC